>Ga0209514_10000692_pt1 | contig 66496 bp, 46 predicted proteins | sample Subgrocontami58m_FD_187452 | JGI IMG/M metagenome (GOLD analysis project Ga0209514, IMG submission 187452) | Subsurface groundwater microbial communities from S. Glens Falls, New York, USA - GMW37 contaminated, 5.8 m (SPAdes) (version 3) | ecosystem: Environmental > Aquatic > Deep subsurface >... | reverse complement strand
CGGTGGAGGTTCTGGTGCAGAGCGGCGAGCGGCTGAAGATCTATTTCGACCGTACGGAAGCGGGTTACCGGAACGTATATCTGGAAGGGGCCGCCAAAGTAGTCTATCAGGGCTTGCTGTGGGAAGAAGCCTTCAAGGAATAATAATAAAGGAGGAGATACTGTGCAAACCGCTGAACGTCTAACAAAGATTCCACCCTACCTTTTCATGGAATTGCGGAAAAGAATTGCCAAAGCCAAGTCGGAGGGGGTGGATGTCATCAGCCTGGCCATCGGCGATCCCGTGGAGCCCACGCCGCCCGGCATCATCGACGAGTTGTGCCTCCGGGCACGGGACCCGGAAAACCACCGCTATCCCACGGATGAGGAAAAAGGCATGCTGGCCTTCCGCCAGGAGGTGGTCCGCTGGTACCAGGAACGTTACGGCGTTACCCTGAACGCCGCCGATGAAGTCCTGGGACTGATCGGGTCCAAAGAGGGATGCCATCATTTTGTTCTGGCCCGGGTGAATCCCGGTGACGTGGTCCTGATGACGGACCCCGGCTATCCCGCCTACCGCTCCAGCATCCTGATGGGCGGTGGGGTGCCCTTTAACATGCCAATCCTGGCCAAAGACAACTATCTGCCCGTTTACGAAGAACTGCCGCCGGATATTGTCCGGCGGGCCACGGCCATGTTCCTGAATTACCCGAACAATCCCACGGGCGCCTGTGCGACGCGGGAATTTTTCGACCGCACGGTGGCCTTTGCCAAAGCCCATGACATCGCCGTCTGCTATGATAACCCCTACAGTGAAATCCTGTTTGACGGCCAGGAAAGGCTGAGTTTTCTGACGGTGCCGGGGGCCCGGGAAGTGGGAGTAGAGCTTAACTCCCTGTCCAAACCTTATAACATGACGGGCTGGCGTATCGGCATGGCGGCGGGCAACACCGAACTTATCGCTGCCATGAGCAAGGTCAAGGAAAACACCGATTCCGGTATCTTCAATCCCATCCAGTTTGCCGCGCTCCATGCCCTCAAAGAGGAAACAGGGAATATTGCCCATATGTTGAGCATCTATTCCCGCCGCCGGGAGCGGGTATTGGCGACCCTCGAGAAGATCGGGATCGTTTTCCAACCCCCCAAAGGTACCTTCTATCTCTGGGTGCCCGTGCCGGCGGGCATGACGGCCATCGAATTCACCAACCGGCTCTTCGAAAAGACGGCGGTCGTGGTAGCCGCCGGGACAGCTTACGGCCAGTATGGTGAGGGCTATATCCGCATCTCTCTCACGGTACCCGACAACCGGCTGGAAGAGGCGATGGCGCGGATCGAAAAGGAATTCGGTAAATCCTGACAAAAGCCAAAATTGTGACCTTTGCTGCCGTAATGTAGTAATATTATAAAATACTTGACAGCAATCGGTTTTATTAATAGTTTTTTCACGGTTGATCTCCGGTGGTCCGCGGGCCGGTAATTGGTTGTTTCGTTTAGCCAACTAAGGAGGAAACAATGAAAAGTATACGCCGGCACATTGGTGGAGGTGTTTGTCTTGCAGTCGTCTTTCTCTTACTGACGGTAGCAGCCATTATCCTGGCTTGTGGGGGAGGCGGTTCTTCCAGCCCCGGCGGAACCAGCCAGTTACAAAGCGGTGTTTTTTTTGATTCCCCCGTTCAGGGGATTGAATACAGTACGGAAAGCCTGTCCGGTACAACCGATGCGAATGGGCAATTCAAATACCTGGAAGGCGAAACAGTCAAATTTTCTCTGGGTGGAATACAGATTGGCGATGCCCTGAAGGCCCGGCCCACCGTTACCGTGGTGGATTTAGTGCCGGGTGCCGCTGATGCCACCAACCAGAAAGTACAGAATATTGCGGCCTTTCTCCAATCGCTTGATGCGGGAGGAAATTTGACGGTGAAGATCGTGATTCCGGCGGCCGCCATCACTGCGATGAGCGATTTGAAAGCGCAGGGTAAAACCATAAATTTCGATGCCGCCCCCAATGTATTTAATGCCGATGCCGGCGCCCTGGCGGTTATTAAAGCGACGGGAAAGACGCAAATGCTGAGCGCAACTGCCGCTGCAACACAGTTGGGCCAATCGTTGGCCAATCTGGTGGCGACTTATGCCGGCGACTATAGCGGCACTCTGGGCGGTGATGATGCAGGGATGTGGCAGATAACCGTCACTGCCACCGGATCCATTTCCGGGACGGCGGCGGGTAATTCCGGCCCCGTTACCGTTAAAGGGCAGATAAGCGCCAATGGTACGGCAGTTATGGGATCATCGGCAGGCGGGGCCACGTTTACCGGGACGCTCGACCTGTCGGGAAATATTAAAGGAAACTGGGTTAATGTTGGCACTCTTAAACAAGGAAACTTTACGGGCTCCAAAAGAGGAGTAACACCAGTTACCACTGCGGGAAGCAGTTCGGTGGGAACAACGATGCCACCGACAGGATCCGTCTCGGTGGTACCGACCACTGCGGGGTCAACAATTTTCGCTACCTCAGTGGTAACTACCTCCGTGTTGGCAACAACCACGGTGCCACCGACCACGACCACGGTAGCGCCAACGACTTCAGTGGCGCCGACCACGACATCAAGTACATTATCAACGACAACCACGATAAAACCGCCGGGGTAGAAGTAAAAGGCGGTTGTTAAAGCGCAACATTCTTTTTGAACGCCGGAAATTCCTGGATAGCCCGGCTCATCTTCTGTCGGAGAAGGAAATCGTGCAGGGGGAGGAGCTCAGACAGACGTTGCCCGAGTGGACCAACCAAGGCATCGGTGCCTGAGCGGCACCCCCTTCTTTATCAATTGCTAAACAGCGTCACGATTAATTTTTATCGCATCGACAGCGACAGTAAAGGCTGAAGTCCTTCAGCGCAGCCTTGGCTTACACCGGAGCCGGCCTCTTTTTGCCCGGGCATTTTATCCCAACCCCCTTTGGCAATATAATCAGATCTCTCATAGCTCTGCAATTTCTGTAATTCTACCATTTTGTCTTTTGGTGCTCCCATAGTTTGGGCAACGCAGATCGCCACCTGGCTCTTCAAGGTTGCTTCCTCGATCATCTTCTGCGTCGTGCCGGAGGTTGTCCAACCGCCCCAATTAAAGCCGACGATCATGGCGATAATTGCCCCACCAATTAGCCCCCAAAATCCAACCTTAATCTTACCCTTAGTTTCTCTGGTCAGTGATAATGCTTCCTTAAATTTTGTCATTGATACGCCTCCCTAAGTCCATCATTGGTAATCCCCCTAAGTCAGAGGTGCCTTCTGACACCCTGTTAAACCTTCTGCCAATTATCAACGCGGTAATCCCTTCCTCTCGCAAACAAAAAAACCCCGTCGCATCGTAAATGGACAGGGCTTGAAGATCCAAGTTTCCACTTCCCTATATTGGGAAAGGATAATATTCAATTTTTAGAGTCAATCACTTTGTGCTATGAGTCTACTCCCATAATAAGTAATGTCAAGCAATATCCGGCAACGCCTGACATAATAATCCGGAACTTTACCATTAAGTGTGGTACAAGTTCACAGGGGGAATTAGAAAAGTGAAGTTTATCAATAAGACCATTTTCGAGAACCTGCCCCGTTTGTGGGCAAGACTTTACGGAAACGGTTTAGCAAAAAAGTTCGCCTGTTCCGAGCCGCCGCTGCGAGCGGAGTTATTCAGCGCCGATCAGATGGAGCAGCATGGCAAGATTCTCGCGGACTCACACACGTTAAGTCCGGGACGAGCTCCGGACAGGCTGCTGGCGCGACTGGCTGAGAATGAAAGCCTCCTGGTTGGCGTTTACAATTTGCTGACGGATGCTGTTAAGGCAAACCGTCGGATTACACCGGCGGGGGAATGGCTGCTCGATAATTTCTATTTAATTGAAGAGCAGATACGCACCGCCCGAAGGCATCTGCCAGAGGGGTACAGCCGGGAACTTCCTCGCCTGATGAATGGTTCGTCGGCTGCTCTACCCCGCGTCTATGACATTGCGCTGGAGATGATCTTGCATGGCGATGGAAGGGTAGATCCCGAGAATCTCAGCAGATTTGTCGCCGCCTACCAGACTGTCACCGCCCTGAAATTGGGAGAATTGTGGGCCATTCCCATCATGCTGAGCCTGGCCTTAATCGAGAATCTCCGACGCGTTGCCGCCCGGATCGCTACCGATCGAATTGATCGCAGCTTGGCCGATTACTGGGCAGACCAGATGACGGAGAGCGCCACGAGGGACCCGAAGAGCCTGATTATGGTGATCGCAGACATGGCGCGATCAAACCCGCCGCTGGTAGGCTCGTTTATTGCGGAAATTACCCGCCGCCTGCAGGGACAGGGCCCAGCTCTGTCATTGCCGCTTACCTGGCTTGAACAGCGGCTGGCGGAGTGCGGTCAGACGATCCAGCAACTGGTGCAGGCGGAGAACCAACAACAGGCTGCCGATCAGGTATCCATGAGCAACAGCATCGGCAGCCTTCGTTTCCTGAGCGCGATGGACTGGCGCGAATTCGTCGAGACCATGAGTGTTGTCGACCAGACTCTCCGCCAGGATCCCGGCGACGCTTACAGTGAAATGGATTTTTCTACCCGTGACCGTTACCGCCATGTTGTGGAAAAGATAGCGAAACACAGCCGTTTTTCCGAGACCGAGGTGGCGAGTATGGCGATCCGGTTGGCGCAGGATGGTGCAGATGGAAAAGGCGGCGATGAACGCGCGGCACATGTGGGTTTCTACCTGATTGACAAGGAATTACCCCAACTCGAACGAGCGCTTTTGGTGCACCATTCTCTGTCTGAGCATTTGCAGAGATGGAGCCGCCGGTTTCCTTTGCCCCTCTATCTGGGCGCAATCACGATGATGACAGCAATCTTTGCCGGGTGGTTACTGGCGAAGGCGCATAGCGGTTCAATGCCGGGATGGGCAATTGCTTTCATCTGGCTCCTTTTGGTTCTGAGCACAAGTCAACTGGCGATTGCGCTGGTAAATATGCTGGTAACGCTGCTGATGAAGCCCCATCCGCTGCCGCGCCTGGACTTTTCCAAAGGGATACCACCGGAATTCCGCACACTGGCAGTGGTTCCGACGATGCTCATGAACGCGCAGAATATAGAGGCTCTGATCGAGGCGCTGGAAGTGCGGTTTCTGGCAAACCGGGACGCTAACCTGCACTTCGGCCTGTTGACCGATTTTCGAGACGCGGAAAAGGAAACGCTGACCGAGGATGAGCCGCTGTTGCGTCTTGCCCGTCGGGGAATAGAAGGGCTGAACACCAAGTATGGCAGCCCCCAAGGCGCCCCCTTCTTCCTTTTCCATCGCCCCCGTCGCTGGAATCCTCAGGAGCGGATCTGGATGGGTTACGAGCGCAAACGGGGAAAACTGGCGGAATTGAATGCTCTCCTACGGGACGGGAAGCAAGCGGGCGATCGTTTTTCGCTTGTCCTTGGCGACAGGACAGTCTTATCGAACGTGAAGTATGTGATCACTCTGGACACGGATACCGAGCTGCCGCGCGATGCAGCGTGGCAATTTGTAGGCACCATGGCGCACCCGCTGAATCGGGCTCGATACGACGAAGCCAAGCAGCGTGTTTGCGAGGGATACGGCATCCTCCAGCCGCGTGTCGCTGTAAGCCTGCCCGGCAGGAACCGGTCGCGGTATGCGGCCATGTGCGGAAGCGAGCCCGGCATCGATCCCTATACGCGCGCCGTTTCCGATGTTTACCAGGACCTGTTTGATGAAGGCTCGTTCATTGGCAAGGGCATCTACGAGGTTGATGCCTTTGAGCGGACGCTAAAAGGAAGTTTCCCCGAGAACCGGATTTTAAGTCACGATCTTCTGGAAGGGTGTTATGCGCGGGCGGGGTTATTGAGCGATGTAATGCTCTATGAGGAATATCCGCCTCGCTACAATGCGGACGTGAGCCGGCGGCATCGCTGGATTCGCGGTGATTGGCAGCTCCTGAGCTGGTTGCGGTCCGTTGTTCCCAGCCCCGATGCGCGTCTTCAAAATAATCCGCTCTCCGGGCTGTCACAATGGAAGATATTCGACAATCTGCGGCGCAGTCTCGTACCGGCGGCGTTGTCTATCCTTTTGCTTGCGGGCTGGACGATCTTGCCATCGGCCTGGTTATGGACCCTAGCGGTGCTCGGGATTATCCTGCTTCCTTCTTTGATCGCCTCTCTCATGGAAGTGCTGCAGAAATCAGACGATGTGCTTCTGAGCCAGCACCTCGCTGACAGTCTGCACTCCGCCGGCCGTCACTTCGCTCAGGCAGGATTTACTCTCACCTGCCTTCCCTACGAGGCTTTTTTCAGTCTCGATGCCATTGTGCGCACGGGCTGGCGGATGCTGATCACTCACAGGAGGCTTCTCGAATGGAGCACGTCGGACGAACGATATGGCAGTAACCGTACGGACCTCGGATCTTTTTTCCGATCCATGTGGATCGCCCCGGTTCTTGCCGCCGCCACGATTATCCATCTGGCACTTTCGATACCCCAATCATTAGTCGTGGCCGGGCCCATCCTGGGTCTGTGGTTTGTTTCTCCTGTTGTCGCCTGGTGGATCAGCCGGCCGCTTGCTCGTCGCGAAGCCAGGCTGACGGCTGACCAGACTACCTTTCTCCGGAAGCTTTCCCGCAAGACCTGGGCGTTTTTCGAAACCTTCGTCGGCCTGGAAGATCATTGGCTACCCCCTGACAATTTTCAGGAGCATCCCGTTGCCGTCATTGCGCATCGCACGTCGCCTACCAACATGGGCTTGGCACTTCTCGCAAATTTGTCCGCCTACGACTTCGGCTACATCCCGGCGGGCAAGCTCATCGAGCGCACTACTGATGCACTGCGGACGATGGAAACATTGGAACGTCATCGCGGCCACTTCTATAACTGGTACGACACGCAATCTTTGCAGCCACTGCAACCCGCATACATCTCGACCGTGGACAGCGGCAACCTTGCCGGCCATCTGCTGACTCTGCGCCAGGGACTGCTCGCGCTTCCCGATGACCGGATTTTTGGATCACGAGTGTTTGAGGGAATCAGTGACACCATCCGTGTCCTTGCGGACATGGATGTTAAACCCGTTGCGGACCAAATCAGGCAACTGCAAGAATTGCTGAAGTCCGCAATCGATGATCCGCCCACCACCCTGGTGGCGGTGCGGTTGCGCCTTGATGAAATGGCAGTGGCAGCCGCGAAAGTGGCCGCCGGCGTCAAGGATCATGATGCGCACCCCGCGAGCCAGGCACAGTGGTGGGCGCAGGCCCTTGCCGGGCAATGTCGGGCCGCCCTCGATGAGCTGACGTTTGTCGCGGCCTGGACATCATTGCCGGCATCGCCGGACAGGCACCACGAGATGCCGGGGATGGATGAAAACCCGACGCTACGCCAATTAGCCAAACTTGACGCAGGGGGGCCAGCCGTTGCGGAGGCAGGCCAACGCGCCAGGGTAAGAATCGCAGCTATCGAAGGGCTAGCACAGCGAATCGATGAACTTGCTCATGTGGAATATGATTTTCTGTACGACGAGGCACGTCATCTCCTGGCTATCGGGTACAACGTCGACGAACGTCGGCAGGACCCAAGCTACTATGATTTGCTGGCTTCCGAAGCAAGATTTTGCAGCTTCATCGCGATTGCGCAGGGGCAGTTGCCGCAGGAGAGCTGGTTCGCCTTAGGACGACTGCTGACTACTGTCGATGGAGAGCAGGTCCTCCTTTCGTGGAGTGGTTCCATGTTCGAATACCTCATGCCGCTCCTGGTGATGCCGACGTACGAACACACTTTGCTCGACCAGACCTGCAAGGCGGCGGTGGCCCGGCAGATCGAGTATGGGAGGAAACGCGGGGTGCCCTGGGGCAGTTCGGAATCCAGCTTCAACGCGATCGACGTTCATCTCAACTACCAGTACCGCGCCTTCGGCGTACCCGGCCTGGGCCTCAAACGGGGGCTCGCCGATGATCTGGTCATTGCGCCCTATGCCTCGGCGCTGGCCCTGATGGTAGCTCCCGAAGAGGCCAGCCTGAATCTCGAACGGCTGGCGGCTGAAGGAGTTATGGGAACATATGGCTTCTATGAGGCAATCGACTACACTCCTTCCCGTTTGCCACGCGGACAATCAAGCTCCCTGGTCCGCTCCTTCATGGCACATCATCAGGGAATGAGTTTCCTTTCTCTGGCCTATGTACTCTTGGACCGTCCGATGCAGAAACGATTTGAGTCGGAACCCATGTTCCAGGCTACTATGCTGCTCCTCCAGGAGCGAATCCCCAAGTCGACGGCGTTCTATGCGCACACCGCTGAGTTCTCCGAGCGCCATGCAGAATCCCTGGGCGTGGAGGCGCCGGTACGTGTGTTTGGCAGCCCGAACACACCGAAACCGGAAGTGCTCCTGTTGTCAAACGGTAGATACCACGTGATGATCACGAACGCGGGGGGCGGTTACAGCCGCTGGAAAGACATTGCCGTCACCCGCTGGCGCGAAGACAGCACCTGTGATAATTGGGGCACTTTCTGTTATATCCGCGATGTGACGAGTGGGGAATTTTGGTCAACGGCCTATCAGCCGGCCCTCAAACAAGCGGGTACTTATGAAACCATCTTTTCGGAGGCGAAAGCGGAGTTCCGTTGCCGCGACCACAACCTCGACACGCATATGGAAATTGCCGTTTCACCCGAGGATGACATTGAGTTGCGCCGCATCACCATCATCAACCGTTCCGGGAAACGCCGCGCCATTGATGTCACGAGTTATGCGGAGGTAGTTCTCGCCTCGCCGGCCGCGGATGCGCTACATCCGGCGTTCAGCAATCTCTTTGTTCAGACAGAGATCCTCAGCCGTGAGCGGGCGATTCTCTGCACACGCCGGCCCCGCTCCCAGGGTGAGCGCACTCCCTGGATGTTTCATCTGATGGCCGTGCATGGCGCGGAAATCGGGGAAATCTCTTATGAGACCGACCGCCTGCGGTTTATCGGCCGCGGCCATTCGCTTGTCGATCCGCAAGCACTGAGTGATGCATCAGCTCTCTCCGGCGGCGAAGGTTCCGTGCTGGATCCGATCGTCTCAATCCGTTATCGCCTCACGCTCAATGCGGAAGAAGCGGCAACGGTCAATATTGTCTCCGGCATCGGCGAGACTCGCAACGCAGCCTTAGGCCTGGTCGGTAAATACCAGGACCGGCGTTTCGCCGATCGGGTCTTCGACCTGGCATGGACACACAGCGATGTTTTTTTGCGGCAGATCAATGCCACGGAGGCCGACGCAGAGCTTTACGGAAGCCTTTCCAGCTCGGTGATCTATGCCAATTCTTCACTGCGCGCCGACGCGAGCATTATTATCAAGAATCACCGAGGTCAATCCGGTCTCTGGGGTTACGCCATTTCCGGCGATTTGCCAATCGTCCTCCTGCGGATTGAAGATCCGGCCAATATCGACCTGGTGCGTCAACTCATACAGGCCCATACGTACTGGCGCTTGAAAGGACTGGCGGTAGACCTGGTGATCTGGAATGAAGATCACGCCGGTTACCGGCAACTGCTCCATGACCAGATTATGGGGCTCGTTGCCGCCGGTGTCGGTGCCAAAGTGACGGATCAGCCGGGCGGTATTTTCGTGAGGCCCGGGGACCAGATATCGATCGAGGAACGCATCCTGTTCCAAACTGTCGCCCGCGCCATCCTCACCGACAACCGGGGGATGCTGGCGGACCAGATAACCCGGAGGAGTCTCTCGGAACCGATAATGCCGCGCCTTACCCCGACCCGGACTCAGCATGACGCTCCCCCGACAGTTGCCGCCCTGCCTCGCCACGATCTGCTGTTTTTCAACGGAATTGGCGGATTTACCCCTGACGGCCGCGAGTACATCATTACCACTACGCCTGATCAGGTGACGCCGGCGCCATGGGTGAATGTCCTGGCGAATCCGCACTTTGGGACCGTCATCTCAGAGAGTGGTTCTGCCTACACCTGGGGCGAGAATGCCCACGAATTTCGCCTCACGCCCTGGTATAACGATCCCGTGAGCGATATGAGCGGTGAGGCATTCTACCTCCGCGATGAAGAGCGCGGCCACTTCTGGTCTCCCATGCCATTGCCCAGCCGCGGGGCGACTCCTTATGTCACCCGGCACGGATTCGGCTACACCGTTTTCGAGCACAAAGAACGTGGCATCCGCTCCGAGGTATGGGTTTACGTGGCCATGGACGCATCAATCAAGTTTACGGTGTTGAAGGTAAGAAATGAGTCGGACCGATCACGCCGGCTCTCTGCTACCGGGTATGTGGAATGGGTGCTGGGAGATCTGCGGCCCAAAACAACCATGCATGTGGTCACTGAAATTGACCCCGTGAGCGGTGCGCTTTTCGCGCGAAACCCTTATAATACAGAGTTTCCTGACCGGACAGCCTTTTTCGATGTGGACGAAGCGACCCGAACTGTAAGCGGCGACCGGGCAGAATTCCTGGGAAGGAACGGTACACTCGCGAGTCCTGCCGCCATGATCCGGTTGCAGCTCTCCGGCAGGGTAGGGGCGGCCCTTGACCCCTGCGCCGCGATTCAAGTCCCTTTTGAACTGGCTGCCGGGCAAGAACGTGAAATTACCTTCCGGCTCGGCATGGGGCGGGACGCTGATGGCGCCGGCAATCTGGTGCATCGCTTCCGGGGATCTGCCACCGCGCGCCGCGCGCTCGAAACGGTATGGCAATACTGGCAGCACACGCTCGGTGCCGTGAATGTGGAAACACCCGACCAGTCCCTCAACATATTGGCTAACGGCTGGCTCCTGTACCAGACGCTGGCATGCCGTCTGTGGGCGCGTAGCGGCTACTATCAGTCCGGGGGCGCCTTCGGTTTTCGCGATCAGTTGCAGGACGTAATGGCTCTTATCCACACCGAGCCGAGCCTCGTGCGTGAGCACCTCCTTCTTGCCGCCGGCCGTCAGTTCCCCGAGGGAGATGTACAGCACTGGTGGCATCCTCCTTCCGGCCGGGGCGTGCGCACGCACTGTTCCGACGATTACCTCTGGCTGCCCTGGGCAACGTGCCGCTATGTCTCGAGCACCGGGGATTATGGTGTATTGGATGAGACCATCCACTTTCTTCAGGGTCGCCCAATAAACGCAAACGAGGACTCCTATTACGATCTGCCCGGCCGGTCTCGGGAAGAGGCCAGCTTGTACGAACATTGTGTGAGGTCCATCCGGAGAGGTTTCAGCTATGGCGAGCACGGATTGCCGCTCATGGGCTCCGGCGACTGGAACGACGGCATGAACATGGTGGGCGCCGAGGGGAAAGGTGAAAGCGTCTGGCTGGGCTTTTTCCTGTATGATGTGCTCGGGCGGTTCGCTGAGGTTGCCCGCAGGCGCGGTGATCTGTCCTTTGCCGAACACTGCGGGGCCGAGGCGGCCCAGTTGAGCCGGAACATCGAGCAGCATGGCTGGGATGGCGAGTGGTACCGTCGCGCTTACTTCGACGACGGCTCGCCGCTGGGGTCGCTGGATAACCCCGAATGCCGGATCGATTCGATTGCGCAAAGCTGGTCTGTTCTCTCCGGCGCGGGTGATGCGAAGCGCGCGCACCTGGCCATGGAGGCGGCGGATCAGCACCTTATCCATCGGGACCAAGCTCTGATCCAACTCCTGGATCCACCCTTTGACAAGTCTGATTTGAATCCCGGCTACATCAAGGGATACGTTCCCGGCGTTCGCGAGAATGGCGGGCAATACACCCATGGAGCGATCTGGATGGCGATGGCCTTCGCTCAATTGGGCGACAGCCGGCGTGCCTGGGAAATGACGGCGATGATCAACCCGGTGAATCATACGCAGTCTTCTGAGTCGGTGGCGATTTACAAAGTGGAACCCTACGCCGTCGCAGCTGACGTGTATGCGCTTTCGCCGCACACTGGCCGCGGCGGATGGACGTGGTACACCGGTTCTGCCGGCTGGATGTACCGGCTGATCGTAGAATCACTCCTGGGGCTGAGGCTTGAGTCTGATCGACTGAGTTTCGCGCCGGTCCTCCCGGTGGATTGGAAAGGCTTCACGGTGCATTACCGGTATCGGGAAACGGTTTACCACATCGCCGTTATGCGTGGTCAGGAAGGCGGTGGCGCGGCAAGCATAACCGTCGACGGAGTCCGGCAACGGGATAAGACGATTCCCCTCGTTGACGACCATCAGGAACACTCGGTCGAGGTGAGAATACTCCCGATGAAATTAGTTGCAGCTTCTGCCGACCCGCCCTCATTTTAGAGCCAGTGGATTTGCCCGCAATCAATATGCCTTAGGCGGAAAGTTATCGGGGTTTACCACGTACCAGACAAATAATGAAGTTAAATCAATAGATAAGTAGTAAAGCGATTGATAAGGCAAATTATCCATCTTAAAGAAGGTGAAAATGAGGATCCAGGTGGCGAGAGAATTCTGAATTAGCGGCAGAATAAATAAAAAAAGCTGATCAGAAAAGCGCAAATTGCCTGGGGAGTGGGGCTGCCGGTAAGGCCAGGTAGCGCGGCAGTTTACCCCTGATCTCGACGGGGGGGCCGTCGTCGATCAGGGTAATCCGGGAAGCGTCTTCGTCCTCTTCGTCGTAAACAAAGTAGTACAGTCTTGCTGCATCGTTGAGCTCCGGCTGGGCCGGCACGCCATAAACCCGCTTTTGCATCCCTTCGTCGAAAACGCCGATGCAGCCATGGGAAGCCGGCCGGCCCGGCAGGTCGCGGGCGTGAATCCAGTAAGAGACATGATCGCGGTCGATGTGAAAACGCACGGCATAATCCATGGGGTATTGGGCATCGCCCTTGTGAGTTTTATAGAGAGAGGAAGAATGATCCTTATGCCGGGCATCCACTTTGTAAATGCCCACCGGCGTCAAATGTCCTGCGATACCTGTGGCGGCGGGCATGGATAACTTCAGCGTCCCAAACTCGTAGGCGGCCAGCCACTGTTCTTCCACATCAACCAATATGTATTTCGGATACTGCTTCGCCGGCCCATAATGCCGGGGCAGGGGGCAGTAATCTATTATATCTTCCATCTTTTCCGGCACCTTGATGGTCATGCCGGGATAGACATGACGACGGTCGATGCGGTTAAATCTCGCCGCGTGGACCCAGTTATCGCCAAAGAGCCTCTCCAGACTGTCATCGGGCATGATGAAGCGGGCCTTCCATTTTATGTTGGCCAGGCTGGGATAGACGAAGCGGCTCAAATCTTCTTTGGCACGGTCTGTGGGTGCGGCGGCGGGGTCGGAGGTGGCTGCCGGTTCATAAACGATGATTGCCCCACTGATTGTCAGCACCAATATAGCAAGAAAGAATTTGTGCAACATAATCTTTTCCCCGGGGCGGCCCGTCCCTTAATTTCCATTAAGCGCGGCAGGCTATCATCTTTTCTTGAGCGATTCAAGAAAAATTAGGGTTCATCTGCTTAATAACACCTTAAAATTATATTTGTATTTACCATTTTGCTTGACAGCCCGCCAATCTTGATTATATACCGACCGGTAAGTACAATTTTGAATTTCGATGTTCGGAAAGCGGGAAAATAATGTCGGAAAGCCCTGCCAAGGCGACGCCCGAAATGGCGGTTCGGGAGCGGCTTCTTGCTGTCGCGACGGAAATATTCGCTCAAAAAGGATATACGGCCACGAAGGTCAGGGAAATCGTGGCCGCCGCCCGTGTGACCAAGCCAGCCCTTTACTACTATTTCCAGAATAAGGAAGGTATTTACCTGGAGCTGATGCGGGAAGGCCTGGCAAAGTTGGATGACCTGCTCGATACCTCCCGGGTGGAAAAGGGCGAAGTGAGCGACAAAATACTGGCGCTTTGCGACCGCCTGCTGGTTCTTCTGGCCGAAAACATGCAGTTAGCCAAGGTGATCTATGCTGTTCATTACGGGCCGCCCCAGGGGTCTCCCTCTTTCGACTGCAACGTCTTTCATCTCAAATTCCGGGAAGCCGTGCAGGACCTTATTAAAGAAGGCATTACGAGAGGGGAGTTTCGCGGCAACGATGCTTTGGATATGGCGTGGGCGGTTCTGGGAGCGGTTAATATTGCCATCGAGGTGGAGCTTTGCCATCCTGAACTGTCGCTGGGCCGGGAAGGATTAGTAAGAGTGTTGCGGCTCATTTTTGAGGGGCTGCGGTAAGATTTTCATCGTTCTGGGGTGCTTTCCCATAATGATGGTCAGTGCTGGAAGGGAGAAAAATATGAGAAAGAGACGCATAGCCGGGGTATTGTTCCTCTCTGTATTGCTGTATCTTTCCGGGTGCACAGCGCAGGACGGAACCAAAAAAGAGGCGGCCGCCGCGGGCAAGGTCCCGGCCGCCGTTGAGACTGCCGCCGCGGTGATAGCCGATATCAGTGAGGGCGTGGATGTGGTGGGGATGCTGACCCCGAAGAAGGAGGCCGCAGTCAAGTCCGAGTATCTCGGCATGGTTGACGAAGTATATGTCACGGAATGGGTGAGGGTGAAACAGGGAGTGCCCCTGGCCAAACTTGATACCCGCGAGATGGATACGGCCATTAAAAAGATGCAGGCAAATCTGGAATTGGCCAGAGCCAACCTGCTGGAGGCGGAAGCAGCTCTGGGCCGGGCGGAACGTGAGTCCGAGCGCAGCCTGAAACTTAAGGAGTACGGCCTGATAACGGAACAGAACCGGGAGGATGCCCAGACGGCGAGGGCGGCCGCCCTCGCCAGGGTCGGCGCCAACCGGGCGCAGTTCCGGGCGGCGGAAGAGGACCTGCGGCAAACCGAAACACGTCTGGCCAAGGCCGTCATCAGGGCGCCGATGGAGGGGGTGGTCGCCCAGCGGACCGTCAACGTGGGCGACCTGGTGGGCGAGATGGGCACGCCTAAAGTGATGTTCCGGATCGTCGACAACCGTCTTTTGGACCTGGTTGTCAATGTCCCTTCCCATGAGCTGGGAGCGCTGAGAGAGGGGCAACCCCTCATTTTTTCCACTGATGCGGTGCCGGGGAAGAATTTTCGGGGGCGCGTCAAGTTTATCAACCCGGTGGTGACCGAAGCAGACCGGTCGGTCAAAGTAATCGCCGAAGTCCCCAATGTGCCGGAGGTACTGAAAAGCGGCCTTTTTGTCCAGGGCCGGATTATCACGAACCAAAGAAAAGGTGTCTTGCAGGTCCCCCGTTCCGCCCTTGCGTCCTGGGAAATGGCAGGAAATACCGGGGTATTGTTTGTGGCGGAGAATGGCGTTGCCCGTCTCCGCAAGGTGCAGACGGGGATCTCCGCCGGTGAAATGGTGGAGATAGCCGGCGGCCTGTCGGCGCAAGACCGGATCATCGTCCGTGGCGGTTTCCGGGTCAAGGATGGGGAACCGGTGCGGGTCATCGGGACTCCGGGAGGGAATTAGGATGTTTCTTTCCGACCTTTCGATAAAGCGACCGATCTTTGCTGCTGTGATGATGCTGGTTCTGGTGACGCTGGGGATTTTCTCCTACCGGCGTCTGTCCATCGACATGTATCCCGATGTAGAGATACCGGTGCTTTCCATTGTCACAAAGTTTCCCGGCGCTTCGCCCGAGGCCGTGGAACGGGAGGTAACCAAGCGGATCGAGGAAGAAGTCAACCGGACCCCCGGCGTCCGGCATATCATCTCCACTTCTCGGGAAAGCATTTCCACCGTTGTCGTCCTCTTTCAACTGGAGGTCAGGATCAACGAAGCGGTGCAGGATGTCCGTGCCAAGATCAACACGATCCGCAGCGACCTGCCGCAGGGCATAGAAGACCCGGTAATCCAAAAGTTGGATTTTGCTGCCATGCCCGTTGTCTCCCTGGCCATCCGCGCAGATGGCATGCCCCTCCGGGAACTGACGACCCTGGTCGAGAAAAAGGTGAAAAGGCGGTTTGAGAATCTGGCCGGCGTCGGCAAGGTCGAGTTGGTCGGGGCTGCAAAGAGGGAAGTGAACGTGGTGATCAATCCGCTGCGCCTCGAGGCCATGGGCATGGGGGTTGATGAGGTCATTGCCGGATTACAGTCGGAAAATGTGAACACCCCCCTGGGCCGCCTGCAAAGCGGTGATGCCGAATATGTGTTGCGCGTCTCGGGCAAGCCCGATGCCGTCGGCCAATTCCGCAACATGGCCATCGGGGCGGTGAACGGCCGCCCGGTCACCCTGGGCGAAGTTGCCGAGATCAAAGACGGTATCGAGGAAGAACGCTCCCTGGCCCTGGTGAACGGGACACGGGCCGTGGCGCTCGACATCCTGAAGCAGTCGGGTGCCAATACTGTGGCGCTTGTGGACCGCGTCCAGGCGGAGATCGAGAAGTTACAGGCCGAGCTGCCGGCGGGAATAAAAATAGAAACGGTGCGCGACGGGTCGGTCATGATCCGCGATTCCGTCCATGACGTGCAGGTAACGCTGATCATCGGCGGACTGTTGACCATTCTTATCGTCTTTTGCTTCCTCAACTCCTGGCGCTCCACGGTGATTACGGGTCTCACACTGCCCATCTCCGTCATCTCATCTTTTACCATCATGAATTTTATGGGAATGACCTTGAACGTGCTGACCCTCATGGCCCTGTCGCTGGCAATCGGGCTTCTGATCGACGACGCCATTGTCGTCCGGGAAAACATCGTCCGCCACCTGGAAAAAGGTGAGGATCATTTTACCGCCGCCCGTAAGGGGACCTCGGAAATCGGGCTGGCGGTTATGGCGACAACCTTCTGCATCGTGGCCGTTTTTGTCCCGGTGGCCTATATGAAAGGTATTGTGGGCAGATTTTTTTTCCAGTTCGGCATTACCGTGGCCTTCGCCGTCCTGGTTTCCCTCTTTGTGTCTTTTACCCTGGATCCCATGCTTTCCTCCCGTTGGCTCGATCCTGACATCCAAAGGGAGGGAAAACGCAATTTCCTGGCCCGGGCCCTTGACCGTTTTAACAACTGGTTCGACCGCCGGGCGGACCAGTATCGCGTCCTGATCGCCTGGGCGCTGGACCACCGGAGAACTACCCTTTCTCTGGCCGCGCTGGCCTTTGCCGGAGGAGTAATCGTTTTTGTTCAGCTGCCCAGTTCCTTCTTTACCGAGGTCGACAACGCGGAGATCCAGGTCAATTTCAAAAGCGCGCCCGGGGCTTCGCTCACGGAGACTGAGGGGCGGCTCACGGCGGTCCTGGCCATGCTGAAAGGCATCCCGGAAGTCAAACACACTTACGCCACGATCGGCGCCGGCGATAACGGCACGGTACGGGATGCAATGATCTATGTCCGGCTGGCGGAAAAGGCGGAACGGGTGCGCAGTCAGAAGGAAATTCAGCAGGTTATCCGCCGTGGCCTGCAGGGAATCGCCGGCGTCGTTCCCTCGATCATGGAAGTGGGCCGCATGGACGAGCAGAAGCCGCTGCAGGTCAGCATCCGGGGAGACGAGATCGGATCGCTCAAACAATATGCCGCCGAACTGAAGAGAAGAATCGAAGGAATCAGCGGCATTGTGGACCTGGAAGTGACCATGGAGCAGGATGTCCCGGAGTTCAGGCTCCATGTGAACCGGGAACTGGCGTCCAATACGGGGGTGATGACCGCCGATATTGCGCGGACCCTGGGTGTCCTGGTAGGCGGGCAGGCGGTGTGCACCTATGAGGATGAAGACGGCGACGCTGTAAATTTGCGCGTCCGTCTGCCGCTCTCACTGCGGCAACGGCCGGAGCAGGTGGGTAGGTTGAACCTGAGCAAGCGCCAGGCGGACGGCACCCCCTGCCTGATTCCTCTGGGGGCGCTCATTTCCTACCAGAGGAGTTCCACGCCCGCCGAGATCAACCGGCAGGACCTGAACCGCGAGGTGGTGATTTCCGCCAACCTGGCCGGTCTGCCCCTCGGCACGGCGGTAAATAAGATACGGGAAGCGGCGGCCGACCTGAAGCTGGCCAAGGGCTACCGGATAATATTCTCCGGTGAGGCGGAGGATATGAGGGAATCCTTCGGCTACATGGCGGAGGCGCTGCTCCTGGCGGTTATTCTGGTTTATTTTGTCCTTTCGGCCCAGTTCGAGTCTTTCATCAGCCCCTTTGCCATCATGCTTTCCCTGCCTCTTTCCCTGGTAGGCATGGCCGGGATGCTGTTCCTCACCGGCGATACGATCAACATCATGTCCCTGATCGGCCTCATCATGCTGATGGGGCTGGTGACCAAAAACGCCATCCTGCTGGTGGATTTTACGCAGGTGCTGCGTTTGCAGGGGATGGAGAGGCGGGAGGCCCTGATTACGGCGGGCCGGACCAGGTTGCGTCCGATCATGATGACGACCATCGCCATGATCTTCGGGATGCTGCCGCTGGCTCTCGGCCTGGGCAAAGGTGCAGAGATGAGGGCCCCCATGGCCCGCGCCGTCATCGGGGGGCTGATCACCTCGACGATCTTGACCCTGCTGGTGGTGCCGGTAATGTATTCCTGGCTGGATGACCTGAGCAGCCGTTTGCACCGGCGCTGGCGGAAGGAGGCTGATTGATGAAGGCGAAGATGAATGGGGTCATTAAACGCCTCTGCCCATGGGGTGCCGCGAATCATGAAAAAAAGTGTAGTCATTCCCGCGAAGGCGGGAATCCAGGGTCTTATCTTCAAGCTAATAAATGGCGAAACCTCATCCTGTCCGCCGCTCTTCTCTCCCTGGTCACAACAATGTTCGGCCTGCTTCCGACCCCTCCGGTTGCTGCGGCGGAGAGTCCGGTAAAAGTGCTGACGCTGGCAGACGCCCTGGAGATCGCCCGGGAACAAAACAAGGATATCCTCAAAGCCCGGGAATTCAAGAGACTGGTGGAGGGGCGCTATATCGAAGAACGGGCGGCCGTCCTGCCCCAATTTCTTATTTCTTCGGCGTTGTATCGCAGCCGCGACGAGAGCCAGCGGGCCTTTGGGACCTTCCTCCCGCTGGAGCGGCAGGTTGCTACCGGCAATGTGGGGCTGAGCCAGGTGCTTTTCACCTTCGGCAAGGTGGGGGCGGCCATCAGAAGCGCCAAGCTGGGGATGGAGCTGGCGACGGAACAACTCCGTATCTTCCGGCAGGCAGCCCTCCGGGATGTCTCGGCAGCTTTTTACGATGTCCTGCTGGCCGGGGAACTGCACCAATTGGCCGGGCAAAACCTGGAACAAAAAATCCGCCATCGGGATGACGCGCGGAAGAAGTTCCAGTTAGGCGTGGCTACGGAATACGACGTCCTGGCGGCGGAAGTTGCCCTGGAAAATGCCCGTCCCGATGTCACCCGGACGGAAAGTCTGGTCCTTTCTTCCCGTGAGAAGCTCCGTTTTCTCCTTGGCCTGGGGGAAAAGGAAATCGCTGTGCAGGGGAACCTGGAACCGGTGATTACCACTGCTGCCCCTCGGGAAGAGGTGCTCGCCAAGGCCCGACAGCAGCGTCCCGATGTTGCCGATCTCCGGTACCAGATCCGGATAGCAGAAGAACTGATTACCATCGCCCAAGCGGGCGACAAGCCGAGTGTGGATCTGAAAGCGGACTGGGGCTGGAGCGACATGAGCGTGGACACCGGGCGGGCAGACGGTCCGGCCTGGACGGCGGGAATCTTTCTTTCCTACCCGATCTTCGACGGCCTGCGTACAAAGGGTAAGGTGGTGCAGGCCAAAAGCAATCTGGCTACTTTGAAACTGGAAGAAGCCAAACTGATGGATGCAATCCTGTTGCAGACCACTGAGGCGGTGAATGCCGTTCGAGAGGCGACCCAGATCGTGCTGGCGCTGGCCGCTACCGTCGATCAGGCCGACCGGCTCCTGGCGATGGCGGAAAGAGGCTATGAATTCGGGGTGAAAACAAAACTGGAGGTGGATGATGCCGCCCTCAACCGGCTGCAGGCCCGGGGCGAACTGGCCCGCGCCCGCCGGGACTATCTGGTGGCCCTGGTAACGCTGGACTGGGTCATGGGGGCCATCGGGGAGGAGGGTGCCCCCGCTTCATAGTTTGTCTTCCCCTCTGCAGGCAAATGCGCGGGCTAAATAAATTTTTTAGTACACCGGACGCTCGTTCCTCGCGCCGGTGACCACATCGTCGGCCCCATGAAATAGAATCATCCCTGCGGCTAACATCTTACTCTTGCCATTGATCTGCCGAGCGGCTACACGTAAAGTACACATAGAGAGAGAAAAAGACTTTTAATTAAGCAAACTGTTTCCGGAACGTTCCAATTATTTCAAAATGTTATGTAGGTGATAGGATAATTGTGCTATACAGAATTATCTTATTGCAATATAATTTTTCTCCCCTATTATATGTTCGCGGCACGCCTGCGGCGCGCCGCGAACGGGGCGAGCTGCTACGCCAGCGCCTGTTCTTCAGGCCGCCGAAAAGCGGCCTTACGAACCGTCGCTGGAGCGCTTAGCCGCCTAAGAATGTCGTGTGAACACGCCATCTTTGGAAAAGATAAGAAATTCGGGAAATTCGGGGGAAATTCGGGGGACACCATGGGAAATTCGGGGGACACCATATTTAATTATACCTTGACAGGGAAGCTTACGTAACCATTCAAGTCCAGACATCACAATGCGATATCCGGACATTGGAGATAACGAGGTGCAGAATATATTGATGAATGAGGTTGGGTAGTTAAAGGGCAGAACCATTGCTGATCCTGCCCTTTTGATCGATTATGCTACTTTTATACTTTTCTATTTATTTTTGTTATGAGGCACAACAATATTGACGGCAGCTGTGCTTGAATTTGCCGCCTCATCGGTTCCAGTAACAGTAACGGTAACGGTATAGGTTCTTCCATTACCTTTACCGGACCTTTCAGCACGAAGCTGAAGCGTAATTAAACCATCCTTGATGACAGGCTCCATCCAATCTTGCAACTTTTTACCATCACCAAAGCCCTCTTGCGGTTCATTGCTGGCCACTGATGCCTTTAAGTTGACAGTATCGCCTCTGGTGTCACTTGCATTTGGCCATATGGTAATTTCAACCATTTTATGATTTGGCGGCCACAATATGGTTTTATCGGCAAACGGTGCCAAAGCAGGTGCACCATTGTTAATGATTTCCACGGTGATGTTGGCAGTTACAGGCTGATTGATTCCGTCACTTACCTGCAATGTAAAGGTATGTAATCCTACATCAAGTTTGTTGATGGTTACCGGTGTTAAATAGATAGGGCCTCCACCAGTGTCAGAGATAACACCTTGAGCATGAATAGTCGCTCCTTCCATCCATTCATATGAAAGCGGATCGCCATCGAAGTCTAAGACCTGTCCCCCTAACAATACAGAGTCATTGATCTGGTATACACCTCCTCCCGTTGGCGCTGCATGAGGTGATGAATTACCCACATTTAATATCATCTGAGCAGATGCGGTAATCGTTCCATTACTTACTTCCAGATCCAGAGTGTGTGAACCCAAAGAGAAAATCGGTACATTAGCTAAGTTTAATGGAGCTTCACCACCATTGGTGACAGGGAGCGAATCTTGAAGTACCGTTGAACCTTCAAACCATCTATAAGTGAGAAAGTTACCATTTGGGTCTGAAGCAGTACCCGTAACAGTGGTTACACTTTGCTTGTCGCTGGTGATGGATATGTTAGGCCCTGCATTGACTATTGGTATAGTGACTGGTGTTATTGAGAACAGTCCCAAGTTGGGCAGTGGGGTCTGCCACCAAACATTGCCTCCCATCCCACCACTAATAGTGCCATAATTATTGGTGGTTTCTCCTAATACATGGAATAATCTCTTTACCCAGAGATCGGTGTGAAACCACAAAGTATAGCATGGTCCACCCACCCCTTCTCCTTGCTCGGTAAGATCATATCCAAACAAATGAATTAATTCAGGAGAAGTGGAGTCATAGGGAACATTAACTCGGACATAATATAAGGAATTACTGTAATACAATGGCGACAACTCTGCCAATAAACCGCCCGACGCCATATTCTGTAAATTCCATCCCTGCGGGGAAAGTGCAAAAAGTGCAGCTTGCCTTGAAATTTCCAATTGATCATTAATGTCTGGCACATCAAGTATCTTACTTACTGTGGGAAAGTTGGCTGGCGCGAAGCTTTCAAGTGTAAGCCTCACCGTACTGGCAAAAACAGGTGAAGTAAAGAAGAGCGCTGCGAGTATATAGAAAATAATAATTCTTTTTCTCATTGTAGTCTCCTTTCTTAGAACCTCACTAAGCCACAACATGTTAGAGTAATATTATTTTTGATTTTTTTAAATATCAATGATATTATACATTTATAAGTGATATTGTTGACAGTTATTAAGTGATATTCTTCACATTATATGATTCAAAGAACCGATAAACTGTCACATAAAGCGGAAAAGACATGGGGTTACGTTCAAAGGACAGTCTTTGGTGTAGGCTTTGAGATAGATAACGCAGTAAAATACCACCGACCTGGTCGGTGGTATTTTAAAGACGACAACTCCTGACAATGTCATTCGCTGTCGTCTTTCCATAGCCTCAGCTGTTCTTCTCGAATTTGATCGTCAGCTTGCTCTTTCACATAAAATTGTATCACGGTGCTGTCGATGCCCACCGTACTTACAAAACACCCTCTCGCCCAAATGTGCATTCCCGTCAATTCTGCAATTCTCAATTCTGGGGACACCATATTTAATTATACCTTGACAGGGGCAGCGAGATTGGATTAGTTCTTGGACATGGCTCGCATTGCCCGTGTTATAGCCGCCGGAATCCCCCATCACATTACACAGCGGGGAAATCGGAGGATGCCCACATTTTTCGGCGACGAAGATTATCAATCGTACATTGCCTTGATGGCGGAATGGTGTCGGAGGCTGGGCATAGAGATATGGGCGTATTGCCTGATGCCGAATCATGTCCATCTCATTGCTGTGCCCGAGACTGACGACGGATTGCGCCGGGGAATTGGCGAAGCCCATCGGCGGTACAGTCGCACGATTAATTTCCGGGAGAATTGGCGTGGACATCTCTGGCAGGGGCGATTTGCTTCGTTTCCCATGGATGAAACTTATTTATTGGCTGCCGCCCGGTATGTGGAGATGAATCCGGTACGGGCACGCCTTGCATCAGATCCTGCTTCCTGGGCTTGGAGCAGCGCACAGGCGCACCTTGCGGGTAAAGATGATCAACTGGTCAAGGTCGGACCTCTTTTGGAAATGGTTGGTGATTGGATGCCTTTCCTTTCTGGACCTGAAGACGAACAGTTGAAGGAGATTAGAAGACATGAGCGCACCGGTAGGCCACTCGGTGCGACGGGATTTGTCGAAAAGTTGGAATCGACCCTTGGCCGTTCCTTGAAACGCGGCAAGCCAGGACCAAAAAACAAAATGAGTTAAATATGGTGTCCCCCGAATACTGGAGTAAACATGTTCATTATCTTGTGAGAGAGGTTTGCTGCAGTGGAGCTCAGTGAAGTCGGTCTAGACAATTGGTTCAGGGATCAGGCCAGTGAGCTGTGTGGTCCCGGCAGAGCCGTTGCTCGGGTGACAGCGGTTGATCGGGACCGATATATCATCAGAAATGAACATGGGGAGATACCTGCCGAACTCACGGGGAAATTTCTCTTCACCGCCCCATCGCCAACCGATTTACCCTGTGTCGGAGATTGGGTCTGTGTGCACTATCGCGATTCCGGAACCCACGCGAGCATTCATCGCATCCTGCCGAGGAAGTCATTCCTGAGACGAAAAGCACCCGGGAGAAATATCGAGTTTCAGATGATTGCGGCAAATATAGACGTGGCCTTCATTGTTCAGTCCTGCCACTTTGATTTCAATGTGCGAAGACTTGAGCGGTACCTGGTGATGGTGAATGAAGGTCATATAAAACCGCTGTTACTTCTGACCAAGACCGATCTGATCAGTCCGGAAGCACTCGAGCAATTGATCAAAAAGATTCGTTATTCGGGAATAGATGCCGGAATTATCACCCTAAGCAATGTAACCGGAGAGGGTATTGATCAGATCCGGGAAATCATGGTTCCCGGGAAGACGTACTGCTTGCTTGGCTCATCAGGCGTTGGAAAGACAACGCTTATCAATCGTCTTATGGGCGATTCCGAATTGGAAACAAGAGAAGTAAGCGACACAGGGGAGGGCAGACATACGACCACGCGTCGCCAGCTCATCATGCTTGGGTATGGCGGTCTATTGATCGATATGCCGGGTATGCGCGAACTTGGGATGCTGGGCGTCAGCGAAGGAATAGACGATAGCTTCGCTGATATTCGAGAGCTTTCGCAGAACTGTCGTTTCACCAGTTGCAGTCACACCAAAGAACCGGGTTGCGCTGTCCGGAAGGCCATAGAGCAACACGAGCTCAATGCGGAACATTATCAGAATTACCTGAAGCTCAAGAAGGAATCGGACTTTCACGAATTATCTTATGTTGAAAGGCGCAAGAAAGACCGGGCGTTTGGACAGTTTGTCCATTCCGTAATGAAAACCAGGGGTAAATAAGATGAACTGGTGATTTTTTTCGTTACCCCAGAATGATGCTGCAAGCTTTAGTTGCATGCTGCGCTATTGTCTTTAACAAGGTCTGTGAAAGCCCTGGCGCGCCTCTGACTTCGCCGTCAGGAGGTTCGAGGACGGGACGGAGTAAGGTTCGACATGATCTGGATCTGGATAGCATTCATCGCGTTTGTCCTGCTGATGCTGGCGCTGGACCTGGGGGTTTTTCACCGCAAGGCCCACGTCGTCACCGTCCAGGAAGCCCTCGCCTGGTCCGCCGTGTGGTTGGCCTTGGGGTTGACCTTTGCCGTGTTCGTATACTTTTCCTACGACGCCCAGTGGTTCGGCCTTGGCTCAGCGGTAGACGCCGTAGATGGGCTGCGAAACGACGGCTCCAGCGCCACGGAAAAGTACCTGATCGGTTATATCGTCGAGAAGTCGCTCAGCGTAGACAACATCTTCGTGATTGCCATGATCTTCAGCTTCTTCGCAGTGCCGCCGCTGTACCAGCACCGCGTGCTGTTCTGGGGCATTTTGGGCGCCCTGATCCTGCGCGGGGCGATGATCGCTCTCGGGGCGAAGCTGATCGCCGAGTTCCACTGGGTTCTTTACCTCTTCGCCATCTTCCTGATCCTTACAGCAATCAAGATGCTCCTCCTCAAGACGGAACACACCGATCCCGACAAGAATATTGTGGTCCGGTTGACACGGCGCCTGTTTCCGATTACCGCCAGGTTCCACGGAGAGCACTTCATTGTTCGCGCGGGCACGCCGGCATCATACGAGAGCGAGATCCCCGGTGCACCCGCCGCGCCAGACAAGTCCGTAGAGGCGGCGCGACCGGGGACACTGCTTCTGACGCCCCTCGCGCTGGCCCTCATCATGGTTGAGACGACAGACGTTCTCTTCGCGGTGGACTCGATCCCGGCGATCTTTGCCATTACCAGCGATACATTCCTTGTCTTCACCAGCAACGTATTCGCGATCCTGGGTCTCCGGTCGCTCTATTTTGTCCTGGCCGGGATGGTAAAAAAGTTTCGCTACCTGAAGGTCTCGCTCGCACTGGTCCTTATGGTAGTAGGCGTGAAAATGTTGCTTGCCGAATGGCTGAAGCTCGCGCTCGGGAAGCACTTCAACTTGTACTTGATGGCGGTGATCCTTTCGATCCTGGCAGCAGGCATAGCAGCGTCAGTACTGATGGAGCGGCATCGGATGCATCGCCGGACAAGACGATGAGAACAACTAAGGAGGAATGAGAGCATGAATCACAGAAGCTGCCTATTTATTACTTACCTTGTCGTCTTTGCCACTTTACTGGGCTGCGGCAGGGTTGCGGACAACAAGACGTCAAGAAGTGAATTCAGAGGCCAGTTCAAGCTGGCAACCGTGACGTCCATGGAGCACACCTATAGCCGGGGAGCAAGTCGCTTTGCCGATCTCGTCAGGCAACGCAGCGGCGGGCGCATCCAGATCACCGTTTACCCCGACGGCAAGCTTGGTACAGGGGAAAAGGAACTGTTGGAGGCGGTCCGGCAAGGCAAGATCGACATGTACGTCGGCTCGACGGGGACACTCGCCTTTTTCAGCGCCTCCATGGGAGTTCTCGATGTCCCCTTTCTGTTCCGCAACTACGCAGAGGCCGACAAGGTCCTGGATGGCCCGCTGGGGCGCCAACTGCTGGCCGACCTGGAAACAGCGCAACTGAATGGCCTGGCCTTTTGGGAAAACGGTTTCCGCAATTTGACAAACAACAGACAAGCCGTCAGGCTACCGGCTGACGTGCAAGGCCTCACCATCCGCACCATGGAGAATACAATCCACCTGGCCGCATGGAAGGCCGTGGGTGCAAATCCCGTGGCGATGCCCTGGGGAGAAGTCTACAAGGCCCTTAAGAACAAGACCATCGACGGCCAGGAAAATCCCGTGGGGCTCATCTATTCGGCAAAAATGAAGGACGTGCAAAAACATCTTTCCCTGACCCGGCACGTCTATTCTCCCGCCATCATCATTGCCGGTCATAAGCTCTGGCAGACCATCCCCCGGGATGACCAGGAGATGATGATTAAGACCGCCAGGGAGGTGGGCCGGGAGGAGCGCAAGCTGGGACGGGACACGGAGGAGAACCAGCTGGCCGAACTGGCGGCAGGAGGCATGATAGTAACAGGCGACATCGACAGGGAGGCCTGGCGCACGGCAATGGCTCCCGTTATTGAAAAGTACTTGCAGCCGTTCGGCAGGGAGAAGATCGACGCAATCCTGAACATGAAATAACGACCCGATACGGTAATTCGGGGACACCTTTTTCGACGGGCCCGTTCACTGCGGCGTGCTTCTATGCGCACCCTTCCCCGTGCTGCGCGCTCCTTGCCTGCGGGCTGCTTACAAAGCTTGCTGGTGAACCCAATGCTTCATCAGGAAAGTCTCACCACCTGGGGCTTAACGAGTCTTTCGAAGTCATGGTAGTTCAACCTGATTAATTCCGAATGGGAGCCGGCATTGAAGGCAATCTCTTCATTTTCGGAAAGGGTTGCGTCCACGTAAACGTCCATACCGTAAAGATTGCCAAAAGGCGGCATGGCCCCTACTTCACAATCAGGAAACATGTCCCGGAACTCCGCTTCCGTGGCCAGTTCGATCCGGTTGGCACCGATTTTTTTCCGGAAATGATCGAAATCAATCGAATACTTGGCCGGCAGTACCGCCATGGCCATTTTCCCGTCGATGCGCACCATGATGGTCTTGACCAGGTCCTTACCCCGGATATGGGCGGCTGCGGCAATTTCCAGGGCCGTATAGGCAGGCGAATGGATGATGATCACATATTTGACCTCATTGTTGTCCAGAAACTCTCTCAATTTTCTTGCCGGCATGAATCGCCTCCTTTCCTGCGATACGAAGTCCTCATTCCCTCGATACCTTTTCCCTTTCCTGCTCCCTCGCCATGATCTTCGCGAGATCCACCAGTTCCCCGGCTAACAACTCGAGGAGATCATCGGCGGAGACTATTCCCACCAGGCCGCCCGTGACGTTAACAACGACGATGCGCCTCACACCCCTTGCCCGCATGCACTGGAGAGAGTCCCAGATCCCGCGGTCCTCCTGCACTACCTGCAGGTCGGAACTCATGATGTCCTCCACAAAAACGCTGTCCAGGGGCACGCCCTTGGCAACTATTTCGACGACGATGTCCCGATCGGTCAGTATCCCCACCGGTACCGCCTGTCCGTCTTTATCTTCCACTACGACGACATCGCCCACATGAAAACGGCGCATCAGATTGGCTGCATCAAAGATGCTGTCTTTCCTTCTGACAATGACCACTTCACGGGTGCATATTTCCCCCACCGGCATATGTTCACCTCCCGTAAGTTAGCGACTTGCTTCCTGATATCGGCAATATCATTCCCCTTCAACAGGAAAGGTCAGGGTTGCGCCAAACCAGCCGATCACCATCACCAGCGGAAAAAGGGAAATAATCAGGATCAAGTAGATAAGACTGCCCGGGCTCAAGAAAACCAGGACATCCGGAACGACGATGCGCCAGATGAAAACCACAATGGCGATCCCCAGCATTAGAACGGAAAGACGCTGCTTGATGATCACCGGCCGCATCGGGCGGGCCAGATAATTCAACCACCAGCTATAATAACCGGTGGCCATGGCTGCCGGGGTGAAGATGATGCCGGCGCCAAGGCAGTTCAAGGCCGTAGAATCGAAGCTGTTGATGCCGGTCAATAGATATAGGAGGGTAAAAATCGTTGCAGAGACCATGAAGACGATGGGAAAGTGGACCGTCACAGGGTGGGGATGGCGTTTGAGAACGGGAAATTGCCTGAGGAGGCGCGACAAGAACGGCGGTACAGGACGGGGGGCTGTTTTACCGGTGTTGATAACGGCCACGGAAGTATACCGCGCCAGGACCTCGGGGCCGTGCGGAGCGGCATGGATATCTGCGGTCAGGTCCCGACCGGCATGGTGGCGCATTACATGGAGACCGGTGCGCCACATCCTGCTTTCCGTCACATCATACACCAGGCCGGCATGGGCAATATAGACAGGCTTGCCGCCCTCACCATTAAATTCTGCTAATTCTTCAGGAGTGAGCTCTTTCGTGGGCGCCATAAAAATCTCAATTAAATTAAACTGTTGATGATTACCAACGCCAGCAGTATTGCCGGGTAATAACTGGCAATGTTGAACAGCGCCAAGGCCTCGGTCCTCTCTTGCGTCACATAAAGCCGGTAAGCCGGCCAGAGAAGAGAATAGATGCCGACGCCAAGAAAAACGGCCACACCGGCAAATTTAAATCCTACCGGCAGCAGGGTCAGAAAAACCGCGTTTATGGTCAAGGCGGCGAGCAGGGAAAGGAGGGCAAGTGATCCGGCCCGGGCCGGACCGAACCGCAAGGGAATGGTTGCCGCCTGAAACTTCCTGTCTTCTTCCATATCGGCCCAATCGTTGGGAATATTTTGTCCTCCTATTTCCCAGCAAAAGAGCCAGAGGAAAAGCAGCGCCAGGAGGGAAAGTGAAGGCCTGGGATCAACGGCCAAGACAGCCGCGATCGCCCCTGAGGTTTTTACTACCCCGCTGATGAGAACCTTGAGGTAACTATACCGCCACAACAAACAATATACCACTTCCAGGAGGCAACTGCCCAAAAAAATAACCGCGCAAAACGGATTCAGGAGGTAGGCCCCGATAAGTGCCAGTAAGCCCCAGGCAGCAGCCCAGAGAAGGGCTTTATTAAAGGACAGAAAACCATGGGCTAGGGGATGCCGCAAGAAAACGGCGTCGAGGTCGCTTTGCTCGCCAGCCGCAAGACCCGCTTCACACCGTTTCTTGTCCGCCCGATAGTCCACCAGGTCGTTGAGGGCATAGACGGCCGTATACCCGGCGAAGGCCGTAATGAGCCCCAGGACGACGATTCTCAGCGGCGGCATGGAGCCGTGCCAGAGAAGGGCCGCCAAGGCAGGCGTGGCCATATCTACTAGCCCGTGGGGGGTCCTGGAGAGGGCCATAAAAAGCTTCAACTGCCAAAGTCCCGAACGCGGCATCGCAATAGTTGTCATATTCTCCTTTTCCCGCCCCCGATAAACGGGATAAGTCCCGCCAAGCGCAATTCACACCTGTGGTTCCTCACGAACCAAGGTTCGTTTCATTGACTTCGAGCAAAACTTAAGCTAAGAATCGCCAAGAGGTATGTCAAGTTTGATCCACGTAAACATCAGCTGCTAAAAATCGATGCGAAGGAGCGATGCGGTGCTAAGCTTTTACAATTCACTAGGGGGGAAAAAGGAAATATTCCGCCCGGTTAACAAGGCCGTTGTCAATATCTTTACTTGCGGACCTTCCGTGTATCAGCGCGCCCATATCGGCAATTTCCGGACCTTCCTGTTCGAAGATGTGCTGGTGCGCTATCTGCAGTATTCCGGCTACCGCGTAAAGAGGGGAATGATCTTTACAGACATCGAGGATAAGGCCATCGCCGAGGCGATAAAGACGCACTCGGAGATAACCAGCCTCACCGCCGACAACATCCACGGCTTCCTGGAAGAAATGAAAACGCTGGGAATGCTGGTCCCCGATTATTTGCCCAAGGCGTCCGAGCATGTGGACGCCGCTGTTGACCTTATCGAGCGTCTGCTCGAAAAAAGAATTGCTTACTGGCATGCAGGCAACGTCTATTTCGATCCGCTGTGTTTTGACGGTTTCGGAAAGCTTTACGGCCTCGACATGTCTCGCTGGCCCAAGAAAAAAAGGCGTTTTCACAAAGATACCTATCCCGGCGTACAATGGAACCTGGGAGATTTTATTCTCTGGCATGGCTGCAAAGGCGGAGAAAAAAACTGCTGGGAAACCAAAATCGGCCGGGGGCGACCATCTTGGAACATTCAGGACCCCAGCATGATCTGCGGTCTCTTCGATGAGACACTTTCCATCTATTGCGGAGGTGAAGACAACCTCTATCGCCACCATGACTACACTATCGCCATCCTGGAATCCCTCCGTCCCTACCCGATGGCCGCCTATTGGCTCCATTGCCGCCACCTCTACGTCGAAGGGCATAAAATGTCCAAGAGCAAGGGCAACGTTTATTACACCGACACAGTATTGGCAAAAGGTTATAGTGCGGCGGAATTGAGGTTCTTTCTCATATACGGCCATTACCGTTCCCGCCTTAATTACAGGTCGGAACTGGTGCAGGCCAGTGCCATCAAGCTCCGGAACCTGCGAAAAATCGTGAGTGACATCAGGAAGCGGGCAGGCCAGGAAGAGGGGGGGGAAAGCGGCAGCTCGGAGCGTCTCATAAAGGCCTTTACGAACGGAATGGACAATGACCTCGATGTCAAGGCGGCCTGCGACGAAATCTCGGCGGTCCTTGAGGAAACAATGCCGGCGGAACTGGATAAGAAAGAGGCGGCCGGAATAGTTAAAACCCTCCGGGGAATAGACGGCGTACTCAAGGTGCTTTTTTAGCGGAATTCGAGCTTATAAAAGAGGTCGGCCCCGCTCTCGATACCGCTCTTGGTTTCCAGTTCCCAATGGGGGGAAAATTTGTAACGGAGCTGCAAGGTGTTGGTCTCCGTGAAAAGGGAACGCCCGTAGCTGATATAAAGTTTCGGCGTCAGGTATTTGCCGATCGTGACCACCGACCGCGCCACCGCCCCCTGGCCCACAACATCGCTGGCGGCCGCAGCCGACGCCTTGTTTCCCGCCGCAGCCGACGCCTTGTTTCCCGCCGCAGCCGCCCCCGGACTTCCCGCCGCACCGGCTCCCAATTCTATGCCCAGGGTGTCCAACCCCAGGCGACGTTGCAGTTCATTCTGGACCTTCGACGCCAGACCTTTGGGCAGTATAATGTCGGCCACTTTGGCAACCAGGGAAAGATCCTGTTCGCCGCCGCCCAGTGGGCGACCGAGAGCCAGATAGGCCATAATATCCGAATCGGACATCCGGGGATTGGAATATAAATTCATTACCGGCGCCGACAACGTTCCGGTCACCAGGACCCCGACGGTGGCATCCTCCACTTTGCGCACGGCGAGTACGTCAAGCGCCGGTGACGCAGCCGGTCCGTCGAAGATCAACTTGCCGGCGGAGATGTCGAGATTCACGCCGTAGGCATTGTATTTTCCTTTCACCATCCTGATCAGTCCCTTGGCCCGGAGATTGTCCAGTCTGTCCCCCGTCAGATCCACCTCGCCGCCCAGTTGCACGTCGGCGCCCGCTGCCTTTACCTGAACCTTGTCCCCCAATCTCACCTTTATGCGAAGATCCAGGGCAAAGGGAAGACTTCGCTCCAGCGACTGCGGCGCGTCGATGATGACGACATCGCTGCTTGGGGTTACCATCGCCGGCCCCTGCCTGCCCACCGCCGTCAATTCGGGAATGACTATCTCGCCCCGGATGGACATTTTTTCCACCGTTCCGGTAAAACTGAGATCGGGATTGGTAAGCAGCCGCAGTTCCGGCAGGTAGACAGTCTGGAAACGATCGCCCTTGAGGGTGCCGCTGTAACCAACAAGCTTCCAGTCGCGGAGCGTGATCACGGCTTTTAGTTCCACGTTGCCCGAGCCGGATGCCACATGGAAGGAGTCGATGTGCACCCGCTCTCCCTCAAGACGTGCTTTAAGGCGCGCCTCTCGCAGCCTGATCCCGGCAGCGGGCAGGTAGGCCCCAGCCATGGCAATAGCTACCTGCCCCCCCAAAACCGGTTTCTCCCACGTCCCGCCCACTTCCAGTGCCAGGTCCATTTCGCCGCCGCTCTCCCGGATAAGTCCGGGAAACAGCGAAGTAAGCATGCCCGTTTCCTGCAGCCGGCCCTTGAGCGAGACGGCAAGCTTTCCCGCCCGGTCAAGGGACAGCGGCAGCCGTGCCGGGAGGGGAACATGAAAGACAGCGCTGGCCCGTCCATATTCTTTCAGGGTGAAGTCGATTTTTCCGCTTGCCGCTTCCCCCTGCCAGGTCATCGAGACCTCTGCGTTTTTTAGTTCGGCATCCAGCCGGCCCTTTGCCCGTTGCCAGCCGATGGAACCATCATGCAAGGAGGCCGCGGCATTGACATCCAGGTGGCGCCCCGGCAACAGCTTCCCCTTGGCCCGACCCGATACGCGTCCCTGCAGGCTGACTCCGAGAGGAAGCCAGTCCTGAAACAGCGAGGTATCGAGTTCCTGCCATCCGGCCTCGATTTCCCCGCCTTCCGGAACATCCCAGCCAACCGGCAACGGCGAAGAAAAGCGCCCCTCCAGTCTGCCCTTCCCATCCAGGACCGCGGTACCCGTAGCCAGCATCCCCCGCTCGTCCCAGTTTAGCCGGACGGCAACCTGGCTGACGATAATCTCCCGGCCGCCGTTCTTTAAGGTTCCGGAAGCCTCCAGGCTGCCCGCCAAGCCCGTAAGGCGGCCCGCTGTCCAGCGCGCCTCCATATTGCCTGAACTTTCGCCGGTCATGTCCGGTAACTCCACCCACTCTTTGATGCGTCCGAGACGAAACCGGCGCCAGGCGGCGCTAACCTGCCCCTCCCGCGGCTGCCAGGCCAAATTGGCCGCCAGTTCGAGCTGCCCCGCAGCGCTGCGCAAAATCATCGGTGAGAGGGAAATTCCCTTATCCGTGAGACGGAGACCGGCGGGGGACTGAAGTCCCCAAGGTCCTGCGCTGTCGCCGCCCCTGAGTCTGGCGATCTTTCCCTGCCACTCTCCGGACTGGTAAGAACCGATAAGCGATGCGTTTAGCTCGGAGCGCGGGGCTTTTAACTCGGCAAAAATGGTATGATCGGAAGCCTTACCCTGCACTTTAAGTTTGGCAGAGGTGAGCTTCAATTTTCCGTAAGTGACCCCCCTGGCCTCGGCTCCGCCCTCCAGAGAGCGATCTTTCCCTGACCCTAACAACACATCAAAGGTGAGGCTATCGGCATTGACTCCCGCACCGGCAAGCGATCGCCCCTGCCCTTGCGCCGCCAAGGCCGTAAAGCCGTTCCTGTAACTCAGCCATCCTTGCGCTTGCAGTGTGCCGCGCGTGTCCGGAATCAGGCCGGCGAGATTTCCAATGTCCGCCCGGTAGTTGATCCTCTCCTTCAGAATACCGGCGGCATGGATGCTAAACCCTTTACCTCGGAGATCAAGACCGGCGATCTCCATGGTTCCCCGACTAAAGCGCGCTTCCACCTCTCCAGTGAGCGCCTGACCAAGCAGACGGCTGGAGAGCAACCGGCCGCTCACAGATCCTTCCAGGGGCTTTTGGGCGGCCCACCTCAATTCACCACTCAGCGCCAGGGTAGCCGTTCCCTGCCACTCGGGATTGATCAGGGAAAGGTTCAATTCTTTTCCCTGCATCTCTGCCCGGATGGCAGTTGCCGCTCCCCAATCGATTTCCAAGCCCCCCTCCACTTTTCCTGCCAACCACGAACCGGCAAGGGACGACGCTTTCACACCACTACCCCCGCCGGCGAAGGACCCGGCAAGCGAGGCCGACCGCCACCCTTTTCCCCTGCTGGTCAGGGCAAAACGGCCCTCGTATTTTTCCGGTGCGCCCTCAAAATTCGCTGTGCCGTTGATATCCGTCGCGATCCGGATTTCCCGCGTGAGATCGATGTTTGCCGCCCGCGTGCGCAGTCTGACGAAGGGCTTGCCCCGGGGAAAGCTCAATTCTCCTTCCCCGGTAACGTTGCCTTTCCGGCCTGCCTGTTTAAGAAGCAATTTTCTCAAATTCAGCAAGGAACGGGTTAAGCCGATTTCGCCGGTGAGTTCCAACTTTCCGCCGGTATTGAATACCCCTATGGCAGTCAGCTCGCTGGCCACCTGTTCGGGGGAGGTTGCAGGAACGGAACGGGCCTTCAACATAATGTTTTTCATTGCCGCCCCGGCGGGGGTAATGTCCACCGTCAGATCAAAATCAAGGGCCGGCTTCAGGAAACCGGCCCCCAGGTTTCCCCTGATTACGGCGGGCTCCGTCATGACAAGGATATTTCCGAGGGTGATTCTTCCCGCCCACCACTCGACGCGACAGGAGAGGCGGCCAATGTCGACAGGGGGCTTATGCAATCTGGTATAGACGATTTCCTGTACTTCCAGGGATTCGATAGCGCCGCGAAGGGAGGCCAGAAAGATGGTCGGCCGGGGCCAGGCGAGGTCCGGCTGTTCTTCCGATTCGGGCCGATTGTCCTGCAGCGCTACACCTTGAAGTTCAACAGAAGTCAGCGCCAGGCGCCCGGTGAAGATTGCTTGCGGCCGCCATTGCAGCCGGGCGCTCTTTACCCGCACCTCGAAGGGCTGCTTCTGCAACTTGAGGTCTTCGAGCATTAGTCCGCTCAGGATGCTGCCCTTCACCTGCCGGACTTCGAACTGCACGGCAGCCCGGCGGGCGAGAAACGCACCGAGCCACCGCACACCCGCAGGGGTCGCAATCAGCCAGAAGAATGCCCCGCACCACGCCAAAAAGAAGCAGAGCAAGAGTATTCCATAAACGGTTCTCCTGGTCGTCATAATTGGAATCCCAGGGAGAAATGAAAATGAAACCCCGGATCGTCGATGCCGATCTGGCGGGCAATATCGAATCTGACGGCGCCTACCGGAGTATAATACCTGACGCCGATACCGGCGCCCTGGGCCAGGGTGATATCCGTCAGGATGTTGAAGGCATTGCCGATATCATAAAACCCGGCCACGCCCCATTTCTGCAGGATCGCCCTTTCAAGCTCCAGGCTGCCGACCAATAAGTTCCTGCCGCCCACCACATCCCCGGCTTCATCCTTCGGCCCCAGCGACTGGTAGGTATAGCCGCGCACACTGTTGTCCCCGCCGGCAAAGAAGCGCAGCGAAGCCGGCACTTCGCTCAAGGGGTCCCGAACGAAGGTTGCCGCCCCCTGGGTACGACCGATTAACGATAGCCGCCAGGGAAGCGGCATAATGATCTTGCCGTCGGCCTGGGTCTGCAGCAGGGCCATGTCGGAGCCCAGGAAACGATCCGTTCCCATCAACTGCACCGCCGCATGATATCCCTTGGAAGGGCGAATGAAGTTATCATAATGCTGGTCGGAAAACCGCAGGCCGGGCAGCACGAGTCTGGCATCCGCCTCTACACCTCCCACGGTTGAAGTTTCCCGCAGCAGTCTGACAAAGGCGGTGCCGATGCGTCCCGGGCCAAAGCCGCGGGTCCTGTTTACCTCGAAGGAGACCTGTTGGCTAACATAAGTGGTCACGTCTTCCCGCTGCAATTTCAGCGACAGTCCCGTGAAACTGTCCACATTATCGCCCGGGATCCGGTAACCCGTAATCAGCCCTTGCTTGAATTGCGAAACATTGAGTTCAGTGCCCAGTTCATGCCCCCGCCGCAAGATATTCAGGTCCTTATAACTGATCGTGAAGCGCGTCCCCGTGTCCGTCCCGTAACCGAGGCCGAAGCGCAGGCGTTTGGGAAGCGAAGGCTCCAGCTTGATGTTCACCGGTATCCTCAGGTTCTCGCTTTTGTCCCTTTCCGGTAAAATGATAACGTCCTTGAACCGGTCGGAACTCATCAGGTTCAGTTGAGTCATACTGAGTCCGGTGGGGGAGTAGAGATCTCCCGGTTTGAAGGCCAGATAACGTCTCAGAAACGATTCGGGATATATTCCGGCGCCTTCCAGGGTTGCCTCGCCAAAGAAATATTGTTGGCCCGTATCAAGAATCAGCTCAACCGAGGCCGTCCCCTCGCTCCGGGAAACGAGAATCCGGCTGACCGGGAATTCCGCATCCGGGTATCCTCCTTCAATAGCCCGGCTTTTCAGGCCGGCCTTACCTCTTTCGTATCGGTCATGCCGCAGCACATGCCCTATTTTCAGGGGAAAAGCCGCTGCCAGGTCCCTCAGATACCGCTCCTTCGTTCCTGGTCCCTGGATAGAAACCTCGACGGCGTTCACGATGACCGGACTGCCGGCCTCCACCGCTATCCGGATAACGTAATTTTTCTTGTCCCCCGCGCTGATTTCCACCTTGACCTGCGAGTTGTAAAAGCCGAAAGGTTCCAGGGCCCTGCGGACTATTTCCGGTATTTGGCGCTCGAAGCGGGCGAACCACTCCGCATTCACTACTCCATCGATTACCACACCCGGCGGGATGCTGACGGCCGACTGCACGTTTTGCAGGATTTCCTCCTCCACGCCGGTCACAATGACCTGCACAGGTCCCTCGGCCGTCGCTGCCGCCGCCCCTGAGGCAAGACCGTGCCAAAGGACCAGGACCAGGATAAGAAACAGCGACGAATGTTTCCACCCCCGGCATCTTCTATTTCTGCGGCACACATCCTTCATGCCTTTTTCCTTCCGTACCTCTTAATGCTGCTGACTATCTCGGCCCCCAGGAGGAATATACAGGCAGAGTAAAATACCCACAACAGAAAAATGACAAAACTCGAGAGAGGGCCGTAAATTAAACCATACTGGCCGGCCACGGCGATGATATAGATCGTAAACAGATGCCGTGCCGCCTCGAGAAAAGCGGTCGTAAAGAGACCGCCCCACAAAGCCGCTCGGAGGGTTGGCCTGTCCAGAGGCAGCAACGCATACATGGTCGTGGTAATGAGGAAGACCAGAAAAACCGGAATGACGAATCTGATGATAAAGCCGGTTATGATGCCAATCTCAAGGCCGGTATGCTTGGCGATGATCGGTTTGAGCATGAGAACTACTGACGTAGCCCCAAAGGAAACAACGATAAAAACAGCGATCAGGGTTGTAATAGCGAATGATTTGATGATCGAAATAATCAGCGACCTCTTTACCTGTTCCCGGAAAATGGCGTGCACGGCGGTCTCCACCGCTACATACAGCTGGTAAGAAAAGAAAGCATAAACAATAAAGGTAATGATGCCGATCTTCCGGTATATCACCAAGGCCGCCAATTCCTGAGAAATTTGGAAAGTTGCTGCGGGCAGGAAACTCATCAGCCGGGTCGACAAGAATTCATAGAATGTTTTGTTTTCCCCCAGGAAATATCCGAACATCGTAATCAAAAGGAGGCAAAAAGGTATAAAGGACAAGAGAAAAAAACAGGCGATGGAACCTGCCAGGAGGGGCCCGTCGTTTCTAAAAAAGTTGACAATGCTCTGGAAGAGTAATTTCATCGTAACCGCTCAGGAGAATAATAAGCCGGGAGCTACGGGCTACAAGATATAGGCATCTCCCGGGAAAAACAAGTTTTTTCCCAGGGCCGGGAATTTACTGATCAGGGGGGAGGGCATGACGGCCGGTACGGTCATTCGTTATTTTTCCAATTCCAGCTTGAGAGCGAAGAAGTTCAAGAGGTCTTTCAGGGTGACAATACCGGCCAAACGGGTGCCGTCGACGACAAGGAGGCGGGAAAGGCCCTTGCTGTTCATGACTGCCAGAGCCCGCACTGTATCGGTTTCCGGTGAAATCGCGTTATCGGCGCAGACGTGCGAGGCAATTTCCCCGATAGTCGTTTCATCCCACCTTTCACGGGGGATATTTTTCACGTCGCCGGCAGTGACACAGCCCAGGAGCGAGCTGCCTCTTACGACGGGAAATAGCTTATAATGAAAACGATAAACGAAGTCTTCAACAAAAGCCCGGACGGAAAGATCGGGAGGAACGGCAATCACTGCCTTTTTCATGAAACGGTGCACCGGCTCCCCTTCCAGCGAGCGGCGCAAAAGGAGTTGCTGATAGGACATCAAGGCCGCCGCCCGCAGGAATAGGCCGATGAGCAAGAGCCAGATGCCGCCGATTAAGTCACCAGAAATGATGGCTAATAAAGACATGACGACAAGCAGGATGCCGAATCCGGCGCCGATGAGAGAGGCGATACGGGTGGCCCAACGCAGGTCTTTCTTCACCTTCCAGAGGATCGAGCGGAGAATTCGTCCCCCGTCGAGGGGGAAGGCGGGCATGAGATTGAAAACGGCCAAGAGGGCGTTAATGACCGACAGGTACAAAAGGATACCCCTGATTTCAACCGGCCATCCGGTCCCTTCGGCTAAAAGGAATAATATATAGAAGAGGCCGCTCAAAAGAAAACTCGAAAGCGGCCCGGCGGCACTCATCAGGAATTCCACTTTTGGCTCCGATGGCTCATCACTCATCTCGGCCACCCCGCCGAAAATAAAGAGGGTAATTCCTTTCATCGGCAAGCCGTAGTGGTGAGCTACCAAGGAATGGCAGAATTCATGGAAAATGATGGACAGGAAAAGCCCGAGGGCACCGACCACTCCCATTATCCAATAGCTCTGGGGGGTGAGAGTGCGATAATGAAAGGGAAAAAAGCCGGTGGCGAGGGACCAGACTATCAGAACGGCGATAAAGATCCAGCTGGCATCAACCCTCACCTCGAAACCGAAAAGCGTAAACAAGGGAACCCGTTTTCCGAACATAGTCCTTTTCGCTCTCTGGCATCACAGTATCAGCCCTGTAAAATCGACCCCGACCGCAGCGATGATCTCCCGGCAAAACGCCGGCAGGTCCTCCGGTTTTCGTGAAGTGATAATCTTCGCATCTTTCACCACCTCCTGGTCGAGCCATTCCGCGCCGGCATGGACCATATCATCTTTGATGGAATAATAGCTTGTGACCTTCCTGCCCCGGATGATATCGGCGGAAGCCAGCAGCCAGCCGGCATGGCAGATGGCCGCTACCGGCTTGTCCTGGGTATGCATCCGACGGACGAACTGAACCATTTCCGGACTCCGGCGCATGTAGTCCGGTGCATACCCGCCGGGAATGATGAGGGCATCGAAATAGTCCGCTTTGACTTCCCCGATGGCCTTCTCCGCCCTTGCCGGAACCCCGTGCTTGCCCTTGTATTCCATGGCATGCGGCCCGATAACCACGACCGCTGCACCCTCTTCCTTCATCCGGTAGTGGGGGTACCAGAACTCCAAGTCCTCGTACATTTCGGCGATAAAAAGCGCGATTTTCCGGCCCTTGAGCTTCATTTTTCCACCTTCTCACCAGAGACGGTACAGCTTACAGCGCACCGTACCATCAAGCAATGAGGATTAAATAGCAGCAGAATGGTAAGCAAAAACTACCCATTAGTAGGTAGAAATTATTTTCTGCGTTGTCCCGGCAAGAAACAATTCCGTTAAGGTATCTGTCCTGTTAACGGGTTGGTCCGGGCGACTGATTGGCCGTTGGGCTTTCCGGCCAAATTTCCTTGACTCATTAAATACTTCCCGCTACACTTTCCACAAATTGACTGAAAGGAGCTCAAGATGATGGACTATGATGGTTTTCTGCAGTTGGTGCAGACACAGCGCAGCATTCGCCGGTTCAAACCTGATCCCCTGCCGGACGAATTCATCGATAAGATTATTGAGGCTGGCCGTTTTGCCCCTTCGGGAGCCAATTCCCAGCCTTGGGAAATTGTCGTGGTCAAGGACGAGGAGATCAAAGGCCAGATCGTAGAAATCCTCAAGGAAGCCAACGCGGGCAACTATAAATTAGGCCAGACCCGGCCCAAGGAAGAACAGCACCCCGGCGACAGGCGGGTCCATGTACATCCCGGCTTTCAACACGCGCCGGTGTTCTTCGTTCTCTTCTATGACCAAAGGCTGGAAGCCACCTATCCCCTGTCCGCCCAGGTTTACAGCCGTCAGAGCGTGACCGACTCCAGCATGGCCAATATATTCCTGTACATGCATATGGCGGCTACCTGCCTGGGATTGGCCTCGCAGTGGATAACGGCTACTGCCCAACCGCTGCCGCAAGCCCTCATCAAGCAACTCCTGGACGTTCCCCGGGAATTCAGGCTTTACGATACCATGATCGCGGGCTATCCCGATCAGTCCCCTCCTCCAAGGCTTGTCCGGCCGGCGACAGAATTCACGCACATCAATCGCTATAACAGGAACAAATACCGGTACGACGAACAGGTCAAGGACTTCATCCGGGCTATTCACCAGGGAAGATCAACCATGCCCGACTGACGAAGAGTGAAAGTCAGGAATCATAGTTGAAAGGTAGTTTTTACCTACCATTAGCCCATGATTTAATCATCATTGATTGAGGGCTACTGGTGAAGTAAATTGGACCCCAAACGGTGATCCCGCCTTTAACAAGGTTCCCGCAAAGATAATAAATCATCAACCTTAAATGGATAAACATTGAAAGGCCGGCGCAATGAATAGAAGGAAATTCCTCACCGTAACGAGCGCAGCCGCGGGGGCCTGCGGGATCGGCCTGGCAGCGGTCCCCTTCATCAAGGCGATGAGTCCCACAAAGGATATCGTTGCGACGGGCGTTATGGAAATAGACATCTCCGGAATGAAGGCGGGAGAACTCCTGCTGACCATCTGGAGAAGGCAGCCAGTATTCATCCTGAAAAGAACTGCTGAGATGGTTGAGGAAACAAGCCGGATTGATGTTGCCGGCCTCAAAGACCCGGCAACGCCGGAGGAGAGGGTAAAAAGGCCCGATTTTCTGGTCTGCATCGGCATTTGCACTCACCTGGGGTGCATTCCCAGCTGGCAACCGGAAAAGGTCCCCGATCTTGACCGGCCCGGATTTTACTGTCCCTGCCATGGAGGGAAGTACGATACCCTGGGCCGGAGGCTCGATGGACCGCCGCCGGAGAATCTTCATTTACTGCCTTATGAGTTCCTCGATGAGAAGAAGTTGAGGATCGGCACGAAAAGTTTTACCGGATACAGCGATAATATCAGGAAGATACAGGAACTGCCCAAGGCATGACCTTAGTAAGTTAGCAATTATTTCTTGCCATTTTTGGCAAAAAGATAATTTTGTTAACGCGTATTTCCCGCTTGACGGGACTTATCCCGTTTATCGGGGTTAGGAGTCGTGATGTCAGCTCTGCTTAACTGGATAGACCGGCGCTTTCCTCTGACCGAGTTTATCGAAAAGCATATTACCAGATACCCGACGCCCAAGAATCTCAATTACTGGTGGAATTTCGGCTCAGTAGCCGGGATGTTCCTTGTGGTCCAGATTATAACGGGCATCTGGCTCGCCATGCACTACAAGCCCGATACGCAGCTGGCCTTCGACAGCGTAGAGCACATCATGCGGAATGTAAACTACGGCTGGCTCATCAGGTATCTGCACGCCCTGGGGCCCTCGGGTTTCTTCTTTGCCGTTTATCTCCACATGGCACGGGGAATCTATTATGGTTCATTCAAAAACCCGCGGGAACTGCTATGGTGGATAGGGGTCGTCATCTACCTGGCCCTGATGGCCGAGGCTTTCATGGGCTATCTATTGCCTTGGGGGCAGATGTCCTACTGGGGCGCAACGGTCATCACCAACCTCTTCAGCGCCATCCCTTTCATCGGTCCCGACTTTGTCGTCTGGCTGAGAGGTGATTTTGCCGTGGGAGACTCAACGCTCGGCAGGTTCTTTTCCCTGCACACGACCATCATACCCCTTGGCGTTATCAGCTTGCTCGTGATACTGCATCTGACCGCGCTGCACCGGGTCGGCAGCGGGAACCCCGCCGGGATAGAACTGGACAAAAAGGGCCCCGGGGTCATCCCTTTTGCGCCGCACTTCATCACCAAGGACTTGTGGTTCAACTCCTTAATTTTAACTTTCTATCTGTACTTTGTCTTCTTCAGTCCCGATTTCTTCCTGGAACCGATCAATTACGAACCCGCCAATCCGCTGGTCACACCGCTCCATATAACCACCGAGTGGTATTTTCTTCCCTTTTACGCCATTGTGAAGTCCATACCCGACAAATTCGCCGGGGTGCTGGCCATGTTCGCCGCCATCCTCATCCTGGCCTTTTTGCCCTATCTTGACCGCTCGCCTATAGGAAACGCCAGGTACAGGCCGGTAAAAAAGATATTGACCTGGTTATTCTTTTTCAACTTTCTTGTCCTGGGATATGTGGGCCTCCAGTTGCCCGCCGGGACGGCGCTTACGATCGGTCGAGCGGCCACTGCCTATTATTTCCTCTATTTTTTGCTTCTGCTCCTGATCCCGGCAGTGGAAAAAACAAAGGCGCTGCCGTCGGAGGGTGAGATATGAAGAAGACACCCCCCTCAGCGGAAAGGCATATCCTCATTGCGAAAACAGATGTCAGCCTGAGCCTGTCGAAGGGCTGCCGGCAATCTGATGTCTTGCGGGCCTGGCAGTACCTGCTGATAATTTCCATCCTGCTGTTTCCTTTCGCCTTCACGGCCGGAACGGCGACGGCGAAGACGGATTTGGATTTCAGCTCCGCGGCGGTCCGGAGAGGCGAAAGGATATTCCAGTCGTCCTGCCAGGGCTGCCATAGCCTCAAATACTTGAACTCTCAGGCACAGATGAAGGAAGAAGACGCCCGCAAGGTCTTTGGCAAGGCGCCCCCCGATCTGAGTTTGATGGCCAAAGCCAGGGGAAGGGGCAGTAAAGGCGCCGTTTATATTAATGCCCTGCTCGTCAGCTACAACGAGACGCCGGCGAAAAACTCGGTCTTCCCCGGCATCGCCATGCCCCCTTCTTTCTCCGCGACAGATCCGGAATTGAAGCAGAAAGCAAACGATGTAGCGGCCTTTCTTCTTTATGCCGCGGAACCATCGGCCGAAGAAAGAAAAACGATGGGCGGTTACGTGCTCGGGTATATGGCGATCCTCACAGCACTGCTGTTCCTTCTCAACAGGGAAACGTGGAAGACCGTTAAATAGTTTTCATCCGGAAACGGTTCTTTTTCGCCCTGACGGCGTCAATCTTTAATTTCACCCGGAAGGCCTTTTCCCTGCCCTTCCCGCTTCGGCCTTTTGGCCGGTTCGAATAACTTCCCCGCGGCAGCGAGCTGCTCCGGTGTTCCCAGGAGCAGAACGATATCCCCGTACTTCAACTCCCACATGGGGTCCGGATTCGGCGTAACTTCCTCACCTCTTTTTATTGCCAAAACAGTTGCTCCGGATCTGCTTTTCAGGACACCTCCTCGCAGGCTGGTTCCGGCAAGCGGTGAACTTTTATGCACCTGGAAGGTCCCGATCTCGGCCCCGGAAAGGAACCCGGCAATCCCGACGGCATGGCTGTGCATCCTGCTGACAGAGCGAAGCATTTCGTAACCGCCGCGTCTCACGTCGGCAATACGCTCTTCGATGATATCGTGAGGCACCAGAAAACTTTTCAGCACCCGGGAAAGAATTTCCACCGACGTCTCGAATTCTTCCGGGATGACCTCGTTCACCCCCAGCTTGAAGAGCGGTTCGACCTCCGAGATGTATCTGGTTCGCACAATTACGTGAATGGCAGGGTTCAACTGGCGGGACAAAGCGGCGATGTGTCTGCTCGACGCCGCATCAGAGATTGCAACAACTATAACGCGGGCCTTGTCAATATCGGCCAGCAGGAGAACTTCTGATTTTGAGGCATCGCCGAAGATGACCCGCTCGCCCTTCTTCTTTTCGGCGCTCACAATGAACGGGTTGGCCTCAATTATGACCTGGGGGATTTTTAAATGCCGCAACACCCGGGCCAGATTTTTGCCGTTCAGGCCGTAACCGATAATGATGACATGATCCGTCAGGCGTACCCTCCTTTCGCTGCCGGCATAGTTCTTCCTGCCCCTCGTCCAGGAAGTGGGCAGAATCCCGGTTACACGGCCCGCCACAGGACCTGCTATCTTCATGCACAGAGGTGTCAATCCCATCGTCGCGATGGAGGCGGCAAGAAACAACTGGTAAGCTTTTCCGGAAAAAAGCCCGTGATTCAAGCCCGCCTGGGCCAGGACAAAGGAAAACTCGCCGACCTGCGCCAGGGAAAGGCCTACAATCAGAGATATGCGCAAAGGAAGCCCCAGGGCCATTCCCGTTCCGGTTGTAATGAGGCTCTTTACGAAAATAATGACCAGTACGAGTGAGACCACAGTCAAGGGGTATTCGAGGAGAACGACAGGATTCATGAGCATGCCCACGGAGATGAAAAAGAGGCTCATAAAGGCTTCGCGGAAGGGCATGATATCACTCAGGGCCTGATGGCTGTACTCGGATTCGGAGATGGCAAGTCCGGCGATGAAAGCCCCCAGCGCCAGGGAGAGGCCCGCCTGAGACGTCAGCCAGGCGGTTCCCAGACCGATGAAGATGATCATCAGCACAAAAAGCTCCCGGCTTCTGCTTCTCACCACCTGCTCAAATATCCATGGCACCACGAATCTTGACCCAAAATGGGCCACAAAAACAACCGTTGCGGCCTTCGCCGAAACAAGCAGCACCTCCTCCAGTCCGTTGCCGCCTCCGGCCAGGAAAGGAGTGAAGAGCATCAGCGGCACGACGCACAGGTCCTGAAAGATCAGAATCCCCAGGGCTGTCTTCCCTTGCGGGGTATCCGTCTCTCCGGCATCGAGGAGGAGCTTCATGATGATCGCCGTACTGGAGAGGGCTACGAGGAACCCGTAAAAAACGGACTGGGCCATCGACAGATTATAAAGGGCGCCCAGGGCGGCGACGGCCAGGATAGTTAAAAAGAGCTGCATCCCGCCCCCCAGGAAAGCAAGGTACTTGATGCGCATCAGCTCTTTCAGGGAAAACTCGATGCCGATGGTAAAAAGCAGGAGAACTACACCATACTCGGCCATCTGTTCCACATGGCTGGTATCGGCGATCAAGCCGAGGGCATGAGGCCCGGCCATGATCCCGGTGATGAGGAAGCCCAAAATCGACGGGAACTTGAACCGGCGCAATAAAACAACTGTAAAAAGGGCCAGCCCGAAGAGAATCTCGATGTCCCTTAACCCTTCATATTCCATGCCTTATCTTTCTTATGTCATAGGGCCGCCGCAATAATGCCGAATGCATAGCGGCGTGACATTACCCTTTTAGGTCTGGCAATCGGTGAATAAAATAAGGTTACATGACGATGGGTCTATTGGATCCTTCAGGAGGAGTGCTCGCCCTTCTCTTGCCCGCCACCCCCTTCCCGCATACCGGTGACACCTTTTTCTCCCTGTGTTTTCAGCAGTTCCTTCACACGTCTGAGCAGGTGGCGGGCCCAGGCAAATTCCGTGGCCAAAATGAGCAGGCCCACCGGGATCACCATGAACGCCGGCCCCGGCAGGATTAGCATGGCGACCCCGGCAAGAACCACCGTAATGCCAATGACAAAGATCAGGAATCTCTTTATCAGTCTGCCGACTTCATCAAGCATAGAGTCACAGCTTCGCGTCGCCACCTGTCAGAACCGAAAAATGGCCGCGATGGGCAAGTCGTCGGGCATCAACTGCCGCTCGACGATGTAAACCTGGCCGCCATTCAGTATCGTCTTGATGGCGGCCAGGTCCAGGAGGTCTTCGCTGCCGGCTGCTGGTTCCTCGTGCAACTCCAGCGTCCCCCCCTCAGGGGAATAATTGCCCCATACCTGCACGCCCAAAACCACCAGAAGTTTATAAACACGCCCCTGATGAGCCGCCGGCAGGATTTCTTTCAGCTCTCCCGAGGCCCTGCCCTTCCCGGCCAGTCCGCGATACTGGGCGATGGCCTCCTCCCCGGATTTGCGGAAGTAGGCATGCACTTTCGGCCACGTAAGGGCATGCAGTCCATCGGCGCTCAACTGTTCCGGATTCCCGCTGATCCCCTCTTCAAGAAGATTGGGGTAGGTGTTCACCTGCCGGTACAGGGGCAGGATATAGTCCACCCCGGCCAGGACCAGGGGGGCACTTTTCTGGCTCAGCACCTCCTGAAGTCCTCTGTCGACCCGCGCCAGGTAGCGACGGATGTCATCCTTGGAGGAGTCGTCAAGCGCCACCCCATGGGAGAAAAAGGTGGCGATTCCCCTGCTGCCCGCCCCAACCGGGGCTTTGATCTTGAGTTGAAACGACCTCTCCGGATCGTCGTACTGGAGCGCCTCATCCTTGCTCCGGGGCACTTTTTCCAGTTCCAGTTCCCAGGCCCGCAGGCGGTTTCCCTGAAACAGGCGGATATCTTTCTGGCTCATGGCCAGCACGAAGAAATCATGATCCTCCGCGAAGAGGGGGATGAGCGGTTTCAAGTAAAAACGGCGCGCCACTACCACCACTTCTTCAAGGGGCAGGGGCAGGCGGTAATGACGCAACAAGCCGGCGGAAAAGAAGATTGCCAACCCATGGGGCTGGTACTGCCAGAGGGAGGGATCATCACCCAGCCGTTGCAAGGGCAGGAGGAATTCCCGGACCTCCGGTCCCCGGGAGCCTCCCCGGATAAGCCGTTCTTCCGCCTCCTTCAGCAGATTGCGGAAACGAATCGGATCCTCACGGGCTTCAAAAGGATTATTATGGCCAGGCAAACAAATAGTTATGCATTGTCCGTCCCCGGCAGTCAGCAGTTCCCTCAGTTCTTCTTTCAAGAGTTGATCCATGCGCATTTTCTCCTTATTCATCATCAGTAAGTACCCTCTGCCGGTTCTTCACCGGGATGCAGACTGCGCCACTTCTCGAGAAGTTGTTCCACTTCTTCCGCATTTTCGGGGTCTGGGTGACAGGCATCGACCGGGCAAAGCTCGGCACAACGGGATGACTCGTAGGAACCGACGCACTCGCTACACCGGTCGGGATCAATGATGTAAACGGGATCGCCCTCCCTGATCGCCTCGTTCGGGCACTCCGGTTCACAAGCTCCGCAGCTGATACAATCGTCGTTGATATGATAAGACATTTGCTCCTCCTTCCAGCGGGTGAGGATATCTTCGGGAATTGGTACAAATTACTGCCTGCTTCCGGCGAGGGCAATGAGGATTAAATGGGAGCCTAATGGTAAGAAGAAACTACGGACCTGCGCTTCCCGACAATCAGCACAGCTCTCCATAATTCCCCTTGAATCGTCCCGCTGCCGATCAGTCCAGTGGCAGGGCAACGGATTCCGGGTCCCTAAGCCCGGGCCCGGACCCGGGATCGCCGTCCAGGATCTTTTCCAGTTGGTCGATAAAATCTCGCTGTCCCGGCAATATTTTTTCTCGTGCCGCCGGAAAAGCAAACCACCCGGCCCGGTCAATCTCCGGGAACTCCGCCTGCTTACCAGACTTCGGCGGCCATTCGAGAGTGAAGTTATTGCCCTTTACCGCCTCGGCATCACAATCTCCCTTTACGGCCCAGGCATAGATAAGTTTACCGCTTGGTTGCTGAAGCGGTGTCAAAGGTACCGGGTGATCCAGCCAATCGCAGCCTGTTTCTTCATAAAATTCCCGTTTTGCCGCCTCCAGGGGAGATTCGCCCTCATCTATTTCTCCCTTCGGTATGGACCAAATGCCTTTGTCCTTCTTCCGCCAATAAGGACCGCCGGGATGGACTAACAACACTTCAGGCCTTCCCCCGCCAATCCGGAACAGGAGCAGGCCGGCACTTTTCTTGGGCATGGGATACTCCTTCTGTAATGTTTTACCATGAGATATTATGAGTTTGCCAATGTGTCAATAAAAACCTGCCCCCGACCAACAGGATATGCGTGTAAAGAAATCGTTTTCTTCGGGAAAGCAATTTCTAATTTATTAACCGCAATTACCTGCCTCAAGGTTACCGGGAAAATTATCTTTTTTCTGGACAACCACAGTTACCTGATGGTAACGTCACGGACAGTTCAGCGACACTGTGGCTATAATAAGAAAAAAATTCAGATAGCTATCGAATTACCGGATGTAGCGGGGGGGCGGGCGTGACGGAAACGGGAAAATTCACAGGCAAAAAGGAATGGCAATAACGTCGTGCTGACCCGGTTGAATCGTCGTTTTCTCATCAATCTCCTGCTGCTTCTCGCCTTTATTGGGGCGGGATGTTATATTTTCGTTCATTACGACATCGCCAGCCTGTTTTTTCATAAAGAAAAGACCATAGCCTTTATTCGCTCCTACCATCCCTACGACGGCCTCGTTTTTATCATCCTGCAAATTCTGCAAGTCGTTTTTGCCCCGATCCCGGGGGAATTCACCGGCATAATCGGCGGCTACATCTTCGGTCCTTTCCTGGGCACCTTCTATTCCACGATCGGCCTCACCATCGGCTCCTGGCTGGCCTTTGTTATCGCCAGGATTTTCGGCCTGCCGCTGGTGGAGTGGGCCGTCAGGCCGGAAGTCATCAGGAAATATGACAGTCTTATACAGCATAAGGGGACGCTGCTTTCCTTCATCTTCTTTATCATTCCCGGTTTTCCCAAGGATTGCCTGTGCTACATCCTCGGTCTTAGTCATATGAAGATTTGGACGTTCGTGGCTGTCTCAACAATCGGCAGATTATTGGGAACCATCATGCTCTCTCTGGGCGGGGGCCTGATGAGAAATAATCAGTACTGGACACTGCTCATCCTGACCCTCACCGGCGGCATCTTCGTATTGGGTGGCTATATATTCCGGGACAAGTGTTTGGAAGCCTTCAAGAATAAGGAATAATCCTTTTCCTCTCTCCCAGGTCTTTTTTGTTGTGAAAATAACAGGCCTTTGTTACAAGAAACCCGTGAACCGGCACGCTGATCGCGGGGCACTCGCCGGTTGGCGGTTTGGGAAGGAAACATGAAACACATTATCTTGGGTACGGCCGGCCATGTGGACCACGGTAAAACTTCGCTGGTCAAGGTCCTCACCGGCATCGACACGGACAGGCTGAAAGAGGAAAAAGAACGCGGTATTACCATTGAATTGGGCTTTGCTTCCCTTCCCCTCCCCGATGGACGGACTCTCGGTCTGGTGGATGTTCCCGGCCACGAAAGGTTCATCAAGAATATGGTGGCCGGCGCCGGCGGGATTGACCTGGTAATGCTGGTAATCGCCGCCGACGAAGGGGTAATGCCACAGACGGTGGAACACTTGCACATCTGTTCCCTGCTGGGGATCAAGCAGGGCCTGGTGGCCCTTACCAAGACCGATCTGGTTGATCAATCCTGGCTGGAGCTCGTACTGGACGACGTGGGAGAATTTCTCCAGGGCACTTTCCTGGCATCCGCGCCGGTAATTCCCGTTTCCTCGACAACCGGTGAGGGGATTCCGCAATTGCTGCAAGCCCTTCAGGATGTTATCGACCGGATTGAAGCCCCTGTGGACAGCGGCATCTTCCGCCTGCCCATCGACCGGGTGTTTACCATGAAAGGCTTCGGCACCGTAATTACTGGTACTTTGTTGTCGGGGAAAGTCAAAGTGGGCGAGGATGTAGTCGCTCTGCCCGGTCAGCTCACGACCAAGGTGCGCGGGCTGCAGGTGCACAACCTGCCCGTGGAGACAGCCGAGGCGGGGCAGCGAACGGCGGTTAATTTACAGGGAATCGAAAAGGCAGTGGTCTTGAGAGGCAATGTCCTGGCTCATCCCCACACTCTGGTCCCGTCCCGCCGTCTGGACGTCGTGCTGGAATACCTGGCCACGGCAGGAAAAAAATTAAAAAACAGGACACTGGTCCGGTTTCACGTGGGCACCAGCGAGCTCGTCGCCCGCGTGGTTTTGATGGACCGGGACGAAATGGCACCGGCAGAAAGGACCTATGCCCAGTTAATGCCCGAGACTCCCGCCGTGGTCATGACGGCGGACCGCTTCGTCATCAGAAGCTATTCCCCCACTACGACGATCGGCGGAGGCGTGATTCTCGATTCCCTGGCGCCGAAACATAAAAGGCGCCAGGAACTGATCGCCCGCGATTTCCGCATCCTCCACGAAGGGGAAGACCGCGAGCGGACGGCGGTGATCTTGCAGAGGGCCGGGCTTCCCGGAATAACCAGACGACAATTGGCGGTCAGGACGGGCCTGAGCGAGGAAATATTGAAAAAAATCCTGGCGGATATGCTTACAGCAAAACAGGCCATCCTCATCGATAAGGAAGAAGTCAGGATCGTGGACTGCGAGGTTTACCGAGGCGTTCAAGAGCGCATCATGGCGGAAACGAAATCTTACCATGAAAGATTCCCTTTGAAAGAGGGGCTGCAAAAAGAAGAATTGAAGACCACGCTGGGGCGTTTCGTCGGCGCCAAACTTTTCCACCTGGCCTTGCAAGATTTGGAAAAGCACAACCGGGTGCAAGTAGACCGGGAATTTGTCCGGCTAGCCGGGCATTCGGTGGATCTGTCGGGCGACCTGGAAGAACTGCGGGAGACCCTGACCGGGCTTTATCGCCAACATGCCCTGACGCCGCCCTATACCAGGGACATCATTGCTACCTTTGCCGAACGCAAGGCGCAGGTCCAGAGCGTCCTGAATCTGATGCTGAAAGAAGGCCGCCTCATTAAAATCAACGAAGACCTCTGCTACCACATCGAAGTCATTCAGAAGCTGAAGAATGATTACCGGGACTTGCTTATTCGGGAGGGGAAGACCAGCCCGGCAGGTTTCAAGGAACTCACAGGTCTTAGCCGTAAATACATCATTCCCCTCATGGAATACTTCGATATGACGAAACTCACCATCCGGGCAGGCGAATATCGCCTGTTAAGAAGGGAACGGGAAGCAGGATAGGTTGCTAATTTTAGCTGAAAGGTAAAGGGCTGTGCAGAAAAAAAACGTGTACATAGGCAGTATAAAACCGGGGGAAAAGATCAGCGACTGTTTCCTGGTAGCGGAAAAGAATCTGGCCTTCTCCCAGAAAGGTTCTCCCTACTTAAACTTAAGACTGAAAGACCGGACAGGAGAACTGGACGGCAAAGTTTGGGAAAATGCGCGGGAATGGGATAAGGTTTTCAAAAAGGGAGACATCGTCCGCATCGAATCGCGGTCGGTGAATTTTAAGAACGCTGTCCAGCTTTCCATCATGGAGCTAAAGAGAGTCGCCGATGATGAAGTTAATCTGAGCGATTATCTACCGGCCGCCCGCAGAGACAGCGGGGAAATGATGGCCGAATTGACGGCTTTTATTGACAGCGTGGGCAACCCTTTTCTGAAGGCGCTGCTTGATGCCTTTTTTCAGGATGCAGAGCTTCTTTCCCTATTCAAGAAGGCGCCGGCGGCCAAAGGCTTCCACCACGTCTATCTCGGCGGCCTCCTGGAGCATACGCTTTCCGTGACCCGGCTTCTGGATCTCGCCTGTACGCAATATCAAGGCATCGACCGGGACCTGCTCCTCACCGGCGGCATTCTCCACGACATCGGGAAGATATACGAATTCTCCTACGGGCGAATCATCGACTACACCGACGAGGGCCGGCTGATCGGGCACATTACCATGGGCGTGGAGATGGTGGATGACAAAATCGCCGCCATCGTCAATTTCCCCGCCCCTCTGGCCCTCAATTTAAGGCACGTCATCCTGAGCCATCACGGGGAGCTGGAATTCGGTTCGCCGAAACGCCCCAAAACAGTGGAAGCCCTAATCGTGCATTTTATGGACGATCTGGATGCCAAGGTCAATGCCTTTCAGGAATTCATTGCCGCGGCCCGGGACGGTGATTCCGACTGGACTCCTTTTCACCGGCTCTTTGAGAGATTCATTTATAAAGGCCAGCGTCAAAATGGACCAATTGAGCGAGATAAGGGCCTGGAACTGCAGGAACCTTGATCCTCTCGGGGAGATCGGAGTTGGCCTTTACCAGCGCTGGGTCGCCCCTGGGCCGAGAGAACTATTCCCCCGCCGGCAGGACCGGCACCGTGAGGGCGTCGGCCGGTATCCGCCCGGTGAGCGAACTGAGAAAGGAACCGATATCTCCCGCCTGTTCCCTGGTCAGCTCCTTGCCAAGCTGGACTTTGGCCATGATCCAAACCGCCTGTTCCAGCCGGTCGACCGAGCCATCATGGAAGTAAGGCCTGGTCATGGCTACGTTCCTGAGCACCGGTACCTTGAAAACATATCTGTCGGCTTCGTCCTTAGTCACCGTGAACCTTCCTTCATCAATGGGGCTGCTTTTGGTGTAATCCCAGTAAGGCGCAAAAATGCCGAACTTTCGGTACATCTGGCCGCCGCCATAGGGGCTGGAATGGCAGCTCATGCAGCCCGTATCCAGCATGGTTGCCAAGCCGCGTTTCTGCTGTTCCGTCAAGGCGCGGGACTTGCCCTTCACGAAATCGTCAAAAGACGCCGGCGTTACGAGCGTCCGCTCAAAAGCGCCAACGGCCCTGGCAAAGTTGTCCATGGTCACAGCCTCGCTCTCGGCGGGAAAGGCTTCCCTGAAGAACCGGAAGTACGCCGGCAGGCCCCGCAGTATTTTCTCCGCCGCCTCGTAGGAGGGCATGCCGAAGGCGGGCGGACCCACCACGGATTGCTTGGCCTGGTCTTCCACGCTGCTCCGGTTGCCGTTCCAGTGCTGAGATATCTGTTCCGCGGCATTGAAGATCGTCGGAGAATTGCGGGGGAGTTCCCGGCAGTTGTTGCCGACCGCCTTCTTCAAGCCGTCGGCGGCATAAAGGCTGATAGGATGACACTTAGCGCAGCTGACAGTGCCGTCGATCGAGATCCGCGATTCGTAGAAAAGCATTTTCCCCAATCTCACCTTCGCCGGGGTAATGACGTTTTGGTCCGACGGCATGACCGGCGGCAGCGCCCCCCACATCTGTCTTGCCTTGTTCATCAGGACCTGATCCCCGGCACGGGCTCCCCCGGCGGAAAAAAGCAGCAGTGCGGTAAAGAACAGTAAGTTCAGGAATATGCGAAAATAATGGCGAATGAAATTGTTCATGTCCAGCCCTCCTTTTGACCTTGAAGTTTTATATGAAAATAGTGTCACCCTGAGCTTGTCGAAGGGTGGCGCCATGGTTCCCTTCGACAGGCTCAGGACAGGCTCAAGCTCACCATGACACTGTGATTTTCATCCTTCGTTGTGCCCGTGCCGGGCATGGGGTTATTATAAATTTAAGAACCCGCTGGAGGGGTGTCAAGAAGAATCGATGGGACAGGGCCTCGTTCCTGACGTTCCGGCCGGTGCTCTTTGCCATTGACCTGGCACGGTTATTCACCTAAGATGCCATTGCTCAGGCAGCTTGCCCCGGTTTCTCCTTTCCCAAGCCGCCGCAGGAGGGATGTGTTTGTCTAATCCGATCATCAGGGTCGTCGACCTTTGGAAATATTATCCGGAAGCGGATGCGCAGGGTTTTGCCGCCCTGCGCGGGGCCAACATGGAACTCCAGCGAGGGGAGATAGTCGCCCTGTCCGGCAAAAGCGGTTCCGGCAAGACGACGCTGCTGAATCTACTGGCCGGTCTGGACCGTCCCAGCCGCGGGGCCATCGAGATCGAGGGACAAAATCTGGAGAACCTGGGCGAATCTGGGAGGACCCTGTTACGCAGAATACGCCTGGGGTTTGTCTTTCAGTTCTTTAACCTGATCCCGACCCTCACGGCCTTCGAAAATGTTTACCTCTCTCTGGAACTGGCGGGCCAGGAAAAGCCCGCGGCGGCCCGGGATGCCCTGGCCCGGGTGGGGCTGGCAGGCAAGGAGGCGCGTTATCCCCATGAACTATCGGGAGGAGAACAGCAGCGGGTGGCCCTGGCAAGGGCCTTTGTTAAAGAGCCGGCCCTGATCCTCGCCGATGAACCGACGGGCAACCTGGATACCATAACGGGTAATGAGGTACTCCACTTACTGACCAGCCATTGCCGCACCGCCGGCATGTCGATGCTTATGGTTACCCATACGTCCAATGCCTGCGACTATGCCGACCGCGTTTTGCGGATGGCCGATGGTGTGATCACGGAGGATTAAGGGTCTTCTTGAAAACCGTGACCAAAGCTTTTCTACGGCATCTGACCAGGCGGAGGAGCCTGACCATCTTGCAGCTCCTGGGTATTGCTTTTGGCGTCGCCGCGGTGCTGGGCATGACCCTGTCGGCCAGTACGGCGCTTTCCAGCTTCACTGCCGCCATCGAGTTCCTACGCGGTCAAGCTACCCATACCCTGGCCAGACCGGCGGGACCGCTGGAAGAATCGATCCTCACGTCCCTCATGCAAGACCCGGCCGTGCAGTATTTCTCGCCGGTGATCGACCGCCGCTTGCACCTCCAAAACGGCAGGAAGGTCCGGTTGCTGGGCATCGATCCCTTCCTCGACCGGGCTATCCGCCCGGCGTTGGCCCGCGCCCCTTTCCGGGACCGGATGCCGGATACCGGCGGCCCGGACCTGTCGTTCCTGCTCAACGATAAGGCCGTTCTCGTGGAAGCGGGATTGGCCGCGGACCTGGGCATTGCCGCCGGCGGTCACATCAACACCGCGAAAGGCACCCTTGAGGTGCTCGGCACCTTTGCCAATCCCTCAGGCGAGCCGCTTATCGTCATGGACATCGCCCATGCCCAGGAACTGTTCAATCTCTATGGCCTGCTGGACCGGACGGACCTGATCCTGTCCGACGAACCCGGTTTCCGGAACCGCTGGCAAAAGGGATACCGGATCCAGTCCGCCCCGGAACATCGGGAAACCTTGCGCGGCATGCTGGGGGCTTTTCGTATCAATTTGGAGGCCATGTCCCTGATCGCCCTCTTTGTAGCCCTCTTCCTTATTTACAATACCGCGATGTTTGCCGTCGTCAGCCGCCGTAAGGACGCCGGTATTCTTCTCAGCCTGGGCGCCACCCGCAGCGAGGTACTCAAGGCCTTCCTCGCAGAAATCACACTCCTCGGCGCGGCAGGGGGCCTCGTCGGCGGGGGGCTCGGTTACCTTTTGAGCCGTTTCCTGACGGCACTGATCGGCGGCACGATCAGCAACCTATACTTTTTCCTGCGGCCATCGCCGCCCGCCTGGTCCTTCTGGATCTTGCTGGCCGGAGGTCTGCTCGGTTGCGGCGCCAGCGTCCTGGGAAGCATCTTTCCCCTGAGGGAACTGGCCAGCACGGACCCGGTGGAAACACTCCGGGGACGTACGGCCAGCCGCCAAAGCGGCCCCCCAACCCTCACCGCCGGCGGCGGGTTGTCCGCCCTCCTCCTGAGCGCAGCCGTGCTGCTCTTCTGGCCCCGGCAGATTTACACCGCTTTTGCCGGGGTCTTCGGAATCCTCCTGGGGCTCAGCCTGCTCACCGGCATGATCATCCACGCCACGACCCCGGCCATGCAGTTTCTTCTTTCCCGACTGGGAGGACTGCCCGGTAAAATCGCCGCCCTCAGCATCCGCCGTAACCTGGACCGGACGGCAGTAGCCGTGGCGGCCTTCATGGTGGCCCTTTCCATGTCCATCGGGCTGGCCTCCATGGTCGGCTCCTTCCGGCAGTCGGTAATCTGGTGGATGGAGTCGCAACTCCGGGGGAATATCTACATTTCCACCGGCGGCGAGATGGAAGTGCCGGCAGACCTCTATCGGCAGATTGAGGCAATTCCCGGCGTCGCCGCAGTGGATGCCTACCGCAAGGTACAACTGCTTTTCCGGGGGAAAACCGTCTACATCGCCGCTATCAATGCCGCAATATTGCAGCAGCGTGCCCCCTTCCAGTGGCTGTCCGGAGGGAGGGAACACTGGGAGGGGGTCCGCAAAGGGGCGATTATCGTTTCGGAAAGTTTTTCCCGTAATTTTGGCGTCCATGAGACTGACTTTATCTCGCTGGCCGGGATCAGCGGGCCAGTGAACCTGAGAGTGGAGGGCGTATTCTACGATTATTCCACAGAGCACGGCCTGATCATGATGGACAGGTCAACCTATCTCGATCTTTTCCATGATCCCGTTATCGACAGCCTGGGAATCTTCCTTGACCCCGGCGGGCTATCCCGCCCTCAGGAAATCCTGGCAGCGCTGAGGGACAAGGCGGTGCCCCTGGGTTTGCCCGTTTTTACCCGCGAACAATTTTACAGCAATATCCTTGCCGTCTTCGACAATACCTTTGCCGTCACGCGGTCGATGCGCCTTATGGCAATCATCATCGCCTTCTTCGGCATCGCCGGGGCGCTCCTGACCATCTTTATCGAACGCCGTCGCGACTTCGGCATCTTCCGCGCCCTGGGATTCTCCACGCCGCAGGTAATCGCTATGACCATTATCGAGGCCCTCGGGATGGGCCTGTACAGCTTTATTATGAGTATCGGCACGGGAACGCTGCTGGCCTGGCTGCTCATCAAGGTCATCAATCTCCGGAGCTTCAACTGGACGGTTTTTTTCTATTTCCAGTGGGAGCCCTATGCGGCGGCCGCTTTGACGACCCTGGCCGCCAGCCTGGGGGCGGCCCTGTATCCCTGCTGGAAGGTGCTAAGAACCTACCCGCAAATGCAAATCCGGGAAGAATAATGAACAGTGATATCATAAAAAAAACAATTCTTGTTGGTACGATCCTGATCAGTCTGATGATTCCGCTGCTCCAGGCCGACAGCGGCACCGGCACCCACCCTGCAGCGCCCGGCTGGCAAAAAGCAACCGCCCCCCGGATTTGGAGTTTCCCCCGAGACCACGGCGCCCATCCCGCTTACCGGACGGAGTGGTGGTACTTTACGGGAAACCTCCGTGCCGGTCAGGGCCGCAACTACGGTTATCAACTGACTTTTTTCCGGCGGGGCATCTCCCCCTCCCCTAAAAACCAGGCCACCCGCTGGTCCCTCCGCGATATCTATCCCGCCCACTTCGCCCTCTCGAACATCGGAGAAGCTGATTTCCGTTTTACGGAACAGGTCTCCCGCGCCGGGCCCGGCTTGGCGGGAGCGCTGACGGGGGAAATGAAGGTCTGGTCTCTTCAGTGGTCGGCGCACATGGCGGCCGGGAAGATATACCTTGACGCCAAGACGGAAAATGCCGCGCTAAACGTTGAATTGACCGCCCGGAAACCCCCGGTCCTTCATGGTGCGAACGGCCTCAGCATTAAGGGACCGCAGGAAGGCAATGCCTCCTATTATTACTCACTTACCGACCTGGCCACCACCGGCGTCATTCGCACCGCCAAATCCGGGGCGGAAATTCCGGTCGCCGGCACCAGCTGGTTCGATCATGAATTCGGGTCCAACCAGCTCGCGCGGGACCAGGTGGGCTGGGACTGGTTCGGCATACATCTGACGGACGGGCGGGACCTGATGCTCTATTTCCTCCGCAAAAAGGATGGCTCCCTGGAGGCGGCTTCCGCCGGCACCCTGGTGGAAAAGACCGGACAATCCCGGCAGCTGAGACTCGCCGACATCCAGCTGGAAGTCCTCGCGACCTGGAAGAGCCCCAAAAGCGGCGCCCGCTACCCGAGCCGCTGGCGAGTAAAAATTCCCACCGCCGGCCTCGACTTGACCATGGCCGTTCTCCTGGCGGATCAGGAACTGGATACCGGTAGTTCCACGGGAGTCGTTTACTATGAAGGCGCCTTGGGCGGCCGGGGCAAATCGGCCGACCGCGAGGTCAATTGTGAGGGATATGTGGAAATGACCGGTTATGCGGGCAGCCTCGGAGGGCTGATTTGAAAATTCTGAAGGAGAACCCATGCTTGCCAGGACACCCGCCGTTCACCGCTTTCCAGCGCTAAGACACCGCAATTTCGTACTTCTTTGGTCCGGCCTTATCGTCTCGAACATCGGCACCTGGATCCAGGAAGTGGGCGTGGGGTGGCTCGTTCTGCAATTGACCAATTCACCTCTCTGGCTCGGTCTGCTCGGTCTCAGTTTTGCCCTGCCCATGATCGTGCTGCCCCTCGTTGGCGGCGCCGTGGTGGACCGCGTTGACCGCATCCGGCTTCTCTATGTCACGCAGACGGCGCAGATGTTGATATCCTTCGCCCTCGCCATCCTGACCTGGACCGGACTGATCAACGTCTGGTACATCCTGGCGGCCTCTTTTATCACCGCCACGATCATGGCCTTTGACAACCCGGCGCGGCGGGCGCTCATCCCCGATCTCATTCCCGAGCAGGACCTGATGAATGCGCTTTCGCTCAGCTCCATGACCTTCACCGGAGCAGCGCTCATCGGCCCCGCCATTGCCGGCGCCCTGCTCAACCCCCTGGGAGTGGGCGCTCTTTTCTTCCTCGATGGAATAAGCTACGTGGCGGTATTGATCGCCCTGGGGTCCATGCGCGATGTGCGCACCCGGAGCGGCGGCGCCCAGGCTTCTATCGGCCGCTCGATGCTGGCCGGCCTGACCTATGCGTGGCGCACCCAATTTGTCTTCATCCTGCTGATGCTGGCAACACTGACCAACCTCTTCGGTCGCTCCTATCGGAATCTCCTCCCGATTTTTGCGCGCGATATCTGGCATAGCGGCGCCGGCGGCTACGGTTTCCTCCTCTCCGCCATGGGTGCGGGCGCCCTGGTGGGCGCCTTCGGGCTGGCAGCGATCCGGCAGCTAAAGCGCCAGGGGATGGTGATGGCGATCAGCGGCTTGCTGTTTAGCGTCTCCATCATTCTGTTTGCCCTCAGTCCCTCTTTCATCATGGGAATTTTTCTCCTTTTCTTCAGCGGCGCAATGTATGCCCTATTCAGTTCCCTGAACGCCACCTTTCTGCAGGCGGAAGTGCCCCGTGAACTGCAGGGGCGCATCATGAGTCTTTATACAATCACCCTCATCGGCTTTCCCGCGCTGGGCGGCATGGGGGCAGGAGCCCTCGCCGAGCTTTTGGGAGGCATCCCCGGTGCACCGCGCGCCATCTTGGTCGGTGGAACCATTATGATTGTCGCGCTATTGTTTTACATTCCCTCCTGCTGGCAGCGTAAAACTCCGTAGTTTTTTTCCAATACCGATCAAACATTAAACCCGGGGCTCAAGTCAAATGCGTTGCTGCGATCCTCCCGGCCTCGGCCAAGTTCATTGACTTCGGGAACGAAAGGTGCAAAGACTTGGCTATTGATTATTTTAGCAAACCCTTTGGAGGATAGATTAAGTAACGTGACCACATTTCAAGAATTAGGCATCGAAAAAAGAATTTTAAGAGCCCTGACGGATCTGGGCTTTGCCTCACCCATGCCCGTGCAGCAAGAGGTTATCCCGTTCTTGTTGCAGGAAACAAAGGATCTGGTGGCCCTGGCCCATACCGGAACAGGTAAAACCGCTGCTTTCGGAATCCCCGTGATTCAAAAAATCGATCCGTCCTCATCCAGGACCCAGGCCCTCATTCTGGCGCCCACCAGGGAGCTTTGCCTGCAGATAACGGACGATCTGAACCATTTTGCCAAGTATATACAAGGCCTGCATATTGTCCCCGTATATGGTGGCACCAATATTCTGACCCAGATAAAGCTGGTTTCTGCCGGTGCCCAGATCGTTGTAGCGACCCCCGGCCGCATGCTGGACATGCTGAAGCGCAGAAGGGTTAATGTGTCCGCCATCAGCTGGTTAGTCCTGGATGAAGCAGACGAAATGCTGAACATGGGGTTCAAGGAAGATATGCAAGCCATCCTGGCAGAAACACCGGACAGCAAAAGAGTTTTATTGTTCTCCGCCACAATGCCCAAGGAGATTGAGGGTATTGCCAAAAGCTATATGCATAAGCCCGTGGCCATTACCATCGGTTCCAAGAATACCGGCGCAGAAAATGTTCACCATCAGTATTATGTTGTCCATGCCAAAGACAGATACGTCGCCTTAAAAAGGATTGCCGATTATTATCCCGACATTTATGCGATCATTTTCTGCCGAACAAAGATAGAAACACAGGAGGTTGCGGATGCCCTGATCAAAGACGGCTACAATGCCGACGCCTTGCACGGCGATCTATCCCAACCCCAGAGAGACGGCGTCATGGGCCGTTTCAGGAGCAAGAATCTACAAATGCTGGTGGCCACGGATGTTGCGGCGAGAGGCCTGGACGTGGTGGATTTAACACATATCATCAATTACAACCTTCCCGACGATATGGAGAACTATACGCACCGGAGCGGACGCACCGGAAGAGCCGGTAAATCCGGCATTTCCATTGCCATTGTCAATCTGAAAGAGATATTCAAAATCAGACTGCTCGAAAAGCAGCTCGGCAAGAAATTCGCATACGTCAAGACGCCGGGAGGTAATGAGATCTGTGAAAAACAGCTGTTTCATTTAATAGAAAAAATGAAGAGTACGGAGATTCAGCATCAGGAAATCAGTGCCTTCTTGCCGGCCGTTTATGAGAAACTGAAGGGAATCAGCAAGGAGGAAATCATTCAGCGGTTTGTGTCGGCGGAATTCAACCGGTTTTTGAGCTATTACCGAAATACCGTTGACATTAATGTCGATTTCAAGAAAAAGGAAAGCCGGACCGATTCTGTTCGTGAATACGCGGACAAAAGAAAAAATAAGGACCGGGGGTTTAAAAGACCTGCCAAGCCAAGGGGAGATTCACCTTTCTCAAATAAAAAGAAAAGGCGATTTTAATCCGGTATCCGCGCTGAACTCGCAATAACGGGCCGCTTACGCAGAATCCGGCAACCGTCATGAGTTGCATTGCAGCAACTTTTTCCCTTTTATTGCTGAAAGCTGTTACTGCTGTTATCCTTCCATTTAATTCTTATTGATATCAAGGCAAGTGTGTAGTAGTTAAGAATCTCCATCAGTATTGAAGATTGGCTCTTGGAGCACGTCCGCATCACCAACAAAGGACTGGCCGGATTCCTCACGCAGAGAGCCGGCAACGCCCCCATCCATCTGCCCAGCGGACAAGCCCTCAAAAAGTCAGGTCTGCTCCCCGGAAGATTTTAGGGAACAATGGTAGGTCGAAAATGAAACTATCGGGAATCATGGGAGACGGATAAAGTGTACATTCTTCACTACCTCGCGAAAAGTATGAATGTCCTAAACGCCCTCCTGATCCTCGCGGTGGTCCTGGCCGCCGACACCCTCGTTTTGCCTTTCCTGGACCTGAATATTCAGGCGGTCCTGCCAGGCGTCAAAAGCACGGGACCGGAGGCGATTGCCCCACCAGTCTCCTTGCCCCAGCCGCCTTATACCGATTATGCCGTGGTGAGCGAGCAGAACCTTTTCCATCCTGCAAGGAAAATCCCCCTGCCCCCGGAAAAAAAGGAGGAAAAGACCGCCCCCGCCAAACCGGACCTGGTTCTTTACGGAACGTTGATTACCCCGGATCTGAGCATCGCCTACATTGAAGACCGGAAAGCCCCCTATTCAACGCCGGGCCGGGGAAACCGCCAAAGGCCACTAAAAAAGGGGGAAAGCGTGAATGGTTATGTCTTGCAGGACGTGGAACCGCATCGCATCGTCCTGGCGAAGGGAGAGGAAAAGCTGGTGGTCCTGCTGGACGTCAAGGATAAGAAACGAGGGGAACTGACAGCTACAGCGGCGGGCAGCTTGCCATCCCATTCCACGGCCCCTGCCGGTCCCATGACGCCAATGTCGCCTCCCTTAACACCGACCATGTCCGGTCCCGCTCCGGGGGCAGGCAAAGTTTCATCGCCCGCTACCCCGGCAGTTTCAAAAGCCGCCACCAGCCAGCCAGTGACCACCACGCCACCCACCACCGGGCCAGCTGCCACCGTACCGCCCGTCACTGCACCGCCCGTCACCGCTCCGGTCAAGAAGCCCCTTCCACCCAGGAACATCTATACCAGACCGGGTGCGCGTCCCTATGATATCAGGCCGAGGCCATAGAATCTGCCATGATCACTTGATGGCGACAAGCTCCATCTCAAAGATGAGCGTGGCGTTGGGACCGATATCGGCGCCCGTTCCCCTTTCCCCGTAAGCGAGTTCGGAGGGGATGAAGAGCTGCCACCGTGAACCAACGGGCATGAGCAACAGGGCCTCCCTGACGCCGGCCACCAATCCTTTTACCTCAAAAGTAACCGTGGCCTGGCCACTGCGCTCCGAGTTGTCAAACTCCTGCCCATTGAGGAGCGTGCCCCGGTAGCGGCACTCCACCTTATCGGCTGCCGTGGGTTTTTTCCCGTCACCCGCCTTGAGGATCTTATATTGCAGGCCGCTCGGAAGGGTCGTGATGCCTTCCTTTTTCCGGTTCTGGGCCAGGAAAGCTTCCCCGGATTTCTTGTTCTCTACGGCCGCTGCCTCCCGGGCCTGTTCCTGTTTCTGCCGCGAAACGGCCTGGATCTTGGTCATGATGGTACGGATTTGTATATCCGTCAAAAGAAGTTTCCCACCCCCTTGAGCATCCTTTAGGCCTCGTACGAGGGAATCCATATCCACCTCGATATTCTGGCGCTGTAAGTTTCTCGCCACACCAACACCGATAACATAACTTTCCCTTTCCTGCTCCGTCTTCAAAATCGGTGCGTCCCCGGCTATAGCCTGCGCCGCCATGAACATGATGCCCAGAACCACTATTCCAGTTTCTCTCTTTATCACTGCCATCATCTCTTTCCTCCATAATCATCTCTTCCTTCACCGGTGATTGAGCCAAGATAGAGACACCTCTAACACAAACCAAGGATATCGTGCAAAAAAAGAGCTCCGTTGAGGTATGACCTCAACGGAGCTGTCGCTAACAACGTTAGACCGGGATATTGGCTATTTTACCATCTGCCAGCTCTGATCGGTGACGGCGACCATCGGGCCGTTTCCCGTATGGGTGGCTCCGTTCATATACCAGACCAGGTTCTCGCCGGTAACGGTATTCCGCCAGACGATATCCACGTTGACGTCGCCGTTGAAATCGCCCACCGTCCCCACGGTCCAGCTCTGATCGGCAATCGGTTCGAGCCAGACGCTCGCCGTGCGCGTGGTGCCGTTCATGTGCCAGACCACGTTTTCACCGCTCGTCGTGTTCCGCCAGAGGAGGTCGGGCTTGGCGTCGCCGTTGAAGTCGCCCGTGCCGGCAATAGTCCAGGCCTGGTCGGCGATGGAGTCGAGCCAGGCGCTGCCCGTGAGCTCCGTCCCGTTCATGAACCAGACCACGTTTTCACCGCTCGTCGTGTTCCGCCAGAGGAGGTCGGGTTTGGCGTCGCCGTTGAAGTCGCCCAGGCCCACTATCTTCCAGTTTTGATCGGCGATGGAGATGATCCAGCCGCTGCCCGTGTGCGTGGTGCTATTCATGTACCAGACCGCGTTTTCCCCGATGCCGGTGGTATGCCGCCAGAGGATATCGAGCTGGCCGTCGCCGTTGAAATCGGCCCGGCCGATAATCGACCAGGTCTGATCGGGTACCCCGTCAATCCATTGCGTCCCCGTGTAGGTGATCCCATTCAGGCTCCAGAGCGCGTTCTCGCCCCCGCCCGCCGTGTGCCGCCAGAGGATGCTGTCCCGGGCGTTCGGGTTGGCGACACCGATGGGGGGGATGTTCAGCAGGGGAACAATGACTGGTTCCGTGTCAGATCCACCGGCTGAGGAGGCGACTGTTACCCTGGCCGGAGGCTCAAGCACGTTGGGCACAACCAAGGTTTGTGTTACGCCGCCGGCAGGAGGAACGCTTAGCACGCCCCAACCAGTGGCGGTCAGGGTCGGAAGCGGGAGGAACAGGTCGCTCGATGCCGCTTCAATCGTCAACTCCTTAGTGGTAGCGTTGTAAGCGGCCTTCGTAAGCTTCACCAGATCGACGACGGGGCTGCTCAACTGCGTGGGGGGAGCACCGGCCTGCGTCGCCGTCACAACGAGATCTAACGGCAGTATGGCCGGGGCGTACTGGGCAAAGGCCCTGCCCGTTGCTGCGTCCGCCGTCATGGGGCTTTCCGCACCCACCGCCAGGGTTTCCCGGAAAGATAGTGTCGCCCCAGGCGCCGATGTGGCAAAAACATCCACTTTTACACCGCCTGCCGCCGTGCGACTGTAAGTTGTCCGGTCCAATGCAAGCGAAGACGGAAGGACGCCGCCAAATACCTTACCGGAGATGGCAAATTGATCGGTAGTGATGTCGATACCCGGCCCTTGGATGCGGAGAAAATTCGTTCCAAAGCGGCTTCCCGTGACGGCCTGCAGGACATTCGGATCGCCCAGAAAAGTCTCCGTACCGATTACGATCGGCGCCGGAGCGCCGCCGGGCGTATTGGACCTGACCAGAAAGGGCCAGATATCGCCGTTCAGGGCGCCGGTGAAGATGCCGGTGGCGACGCCGATGTCACGGGTAAACTGAATTTCCCTCGCCACGGGGTCGATCGTATCGACAACAAAGGTATCGACTCCGAAAGGATGGGTAAAGATATATGTGCCCGCTGTCGGCACCTGGACAAAAAAGCGGATCCTGGCGAAGGTTATCTGGTCGCCGTTGGCGACTGCACCGGTGCCAAAGGCCGCCTCGATGGCAGACACATACTTAACGTCAACTCCGGCCGTCGCGTCGACGATCTGGGCATCGGCCGTGAACCAGAAGGCCTCGTCAGGAAAGTTCAGCGGGAAGACGATGGGCAAGAGCGGATCGAATGCGGCGGATGGCAAAAGATTGCACATCGCCCCCCCCCCGGCAGCGGGATCCGGCGATGGCGTCTTGGACAGGCAAAGTTCCACTTGCCGCGTCGCATCCTGGTACCAGACCGGGAAATAGCCGGTGGCCGGACTTACCGGCCCTACGGCCTGCAATGCCGCCTGCGACGTCTGGAAGACACCCAAGAGCATTATTGCGGCCAGGAGCATGATGAAGAGTTTTTTATACATGACGGACCTCCTTCTATAGTGACGATGCTTATCATTCGTAGTTCTCATATTTCACACCTTTCGCCGGCCCTATGGCAGGATGACGACTTCTTCCGTATCCGACCCGCCGGCCGAAGAGGTAACGGTAACCGCTGCCGGAGGAATCGCGACCCCAACGACGGAGAGACGCTTAGCCGGAGCGGGAAGAAGTGGATCGGCTGCAAGTGCCCCAAAACCCGCCGCCGTCAGCGTGATCACCCCCAGCTCATCGCTCGACGCTGCCTCGATCACCAAGGTCTGTGCGGCAGTAGAGTATTCCGCCCGCGTGATGAAAATGAGATCCGTCACCGGGCTGGATTTCGCAACTGCAGCATTGGGAAGGAAGGAAGGAAGATTAAAGGGCGTACTGGTCGCACCAACATTCACGGCCCCAAGGGGCGACGGCGGCACGACCGCCTGGCCGAAGAACCTGCCCTGCCCGTCGCTGCCCATGGCGTACAAAAGCGGCGGCACTGACGAGTCGGTCAGTGACAGAACCGCTGAGGACGGAGCGGTGGCAAAGACATCCATCTGCGTTCCCAGAGCGCTCTTGCTGTAGGACGCGCGGTCAACAACAAGCGGCGTGGGAAGTGTCGCGCCTTTATATACCTTGCCGGAAATCGCAAAAAGATTGCTCGTGACATCAACGCCGCCCGGTCCCTGGACGCGCAAGAAATTCGTGCCGAAGGGGCTGCCGGTAACGGTCTGGTCGACGTTCGGATCGCCAAGGTACGTCTCGGCACCAATCACAATGGGCGAAAGATTACCCTGGGCATCGGTCCTGATCAGGAAAGGTCCGATGTCGCCGGAGAGGGCGCCGGTGAAGATGCCCGTTACGCCGATGCCGATGTCGCGGGTATAATTGATCGCCCTGCCTGCGGTAGTCGTAATGTCGAGCACCTCGACGCCGTAAGGATGGGTAATGGTGTAAACACCCAGGTCCGCGACATTTCCCCGGATGCGAATCCTGGCAAAACTGACCGGCAAGCCCTCGGGTGTAATGGACGCCTCCAGCGCGATGGTAAGGTCCACGCTCACCGGCCCGGCCGTGGCCCTGGCATCGGCGGTGAACCAGAAGGACTCGTCAGGAAAATTGCCCGGGTAGGAGATGGGGAGGGCAGGATCGAATCCGGGGCCCGCCAAAATTACGCACATCAGTCCTCCCGCAGCCCCGGGGTCGGGCGACGGAGTCTTGGTGAGACAAAGCTCCAGAGGCACGCCGTTTGTGTCCTGGTACCAGAGCGGAAAGAAGCCCGTGGCTGCCGTATAGGGCCCCGGATCCACCTCATTCAGCGCCGCGTGGGCGGCAGGGAACAGGTTGAAGACGATGAACAAGCCGGCCAGCACTGTAAGTATTTTTTGTTTTCTCCTCATGATAATCTCCTTCCGTCTAAAAAGATTTAGCTATTGATTCGATATTATGGCATTTTGCGTAATTTTTCATGCTTCTTACCCCCCCCGTATCACACACTATAAGCTCATCATGGAAGAAAACAATAATAGATAAATAACAGCATATCAGCAGGGGGAAACTATTGGAGGCAGGCGATTCAAATCACCGTCCGTGGGAGAAACAAAAAAAACTCCGTTGAGAGAAGTGACGCAGGGCGCCTCCCTCAACGGAGTTGCTGCTAACAACGCACCATTATTCTTATCTCGACTACTTCGCCATTACCCAATTCAGATCGGTGATGGCGGTGATGCTGCCATTTCCCGTATGGGTGGCTCCGTTCATATACCAGAGCAGGTTCTCGCCGGTAGCGGTATTCCGCCAGACGATATCCACGTTGACGTCGCCGTTGAAATCGCCCACCGTCCCCACGGTCCAGCTCTGATCGGCAATCGGTTCGAGCCAGGCGCTCGCCGTGCGCGTGGGGCCGTT
>Ga0209514_10000691_pt1 | contig 66555 bp, 80 predicted proteins | sample Subgrocontami58m_FD_187452 | JGI IMG/M metagenome (GOLD analysis project Ga0209514, IMG submission 187452) | Subsurface groundwater microbial communities from S. Glens Falls, New York, USA - GMW37 contaminated, 5.8 m (SPAdes) (version 3) | ecosystem: Environmental > Aquatic > Deep subsurface >... | reverse complement strand
CTTTCTTCTTAGGAAATTCTGATTCTTTCTTCTTAGGAAATTCTGATTCTTTCTTCTTTCTAGGTTCACTCTTCTTTTCAGAAATAACCTCTTCCGCTAAAGGAACAGGAGCGATCTTCTCAATGATTTCTTCTTTCTGAGGAGGCACTGCTGCCCTAATCTCCTCTACAGGAAGCCTGTCTAAAGGCTCAATAACTGCGGCCTCACGTTTTTTATCAATAACAATAATCTTCTTCTGAGAAAGTTCAATGCTCTTTTTCTCTTCATCAGATTGAGGCGCTTCTTTGGTTTCTTCTTCAGAAGGCTGCTCTTCCTTCTCTCTTGTTACTTTCTTGAACCATCCACTGAGCTTTTCTTTCAAAGATTTAAACATGTTTAAAAGGATATTCGATGATTTATAATACTAACGATTGAAAATCTCTTAAAATAGCCTCCTTGCATTTCTAATGCCTTTCAAAATTACAGACATCTGAAATCTCATCCCAGTAAAGCATATACTCCAACATATATTTCCTAAAAACAGTCATATTTATAACACTCCAGTTGATAGAAAAAATATGAAAAGGAGTGAATATGGGAAAAGAGAATACTGAGGTTTATATTCCTTTATCTGGCGGAGGGCACTTGCATGGGACATTTCTAAGGCCAAAGAAGGCGGAACGCGTGGTCATGATTTCTCCTCTGGCAGGATCTGATTCAAAAGAGCAATTGCTCACTTTTAGGATTATGACAAGAAAAAATTGTGAATTATTCTCGTTCGAATATCAAGGGCACGGGGAGTCTACAGGAGCTTTTTCCCTGGCGAACACCTTGGAAGACACCAAAGCAGCCTTGGACTGGATTATTGGGTATGGCCAAGAAAGAAATTTGCCTGTGCATACGCATTCTACCTGTTATGGCCTCATTACTCTGCTGAAATGTTTTGAGCATCTCCCCCAAGATCACCCTCGATATTCTTCCGTAAGATCCGTTAATAGCGTCTCTGGTTTGCCTGACCTATACAGAGTTTTAGGAGTGGAAGATTTCTTGGCCAAGTTTAACATGCTGGGTGCACCTGTTCTCCAGGAGGCTTTTTTTAGGCAAGTTGAAAGCGGGGAAGTAAACTTCAAGGGAAAGAGACTCAGAACCGCTTTGAAGCATTATCTCAAAGAAAAACTTCCGGACTTGATAGTTAAAGAAAGCAGTTTCGGGAAGCTTGATTACCAGAGAGTTGATATGAAGTCAACGTTCACGGAATTCCACCAGGGCATTTCTCTAGAAGAAGTTATTCTTCCTCAGAGCATTCCAGCACATTTCTTCTATGGAATTCATGATGCTATTTTAGATGTTGGAAACCCAGAAGGTTTAAGTACATATACGTCTAATCTCTTGCAGATTGTACCGCATGGAGTGATCGAGCCTATGGACATGGATCATTTTGGAAGAGGAAGAGATCATCAAAGAGTGATTGAATCCGTTGCAGATGCATGCATCAAGGCAGATCAAGCGTATGTCTCCTCTTAAAATGGATGGAAAAGAAAAAGACTTGCTGCAGGATCTTGCAATTAAGAAGGCAATAAGCTGGAAAAATAATTATATTGTTCTCCTTGAAAAAATTAACCTCACTCTTTATCCCTGCAGGGCTTGGGCTCTCTTTCTGCAGGAAGTCGGAGGAAAAAGAGATGAAAAGTATGTATTCTCCATCGGCAGAATCTATGGAAGCAAAGCGCTTGAGATCATAAAAAAGAGAATCAACGAACTCAAATTCAATCTCCCAGAACACTATCAAACTTTTCCTGCCTTTGTTGAAATTTCAGGAGTAGGAAAGATCAAGACTCTTGAGGAAGATAAAGAAGTCAGGATAATCTTTAATAATCACGCAACGCTTAACCATTCCCTCGAACGCTACAAAGAAAAAGCAATGGCTCCCTCCTTTTATGCGGGAATCTTGACGGAGTTCTATAACAGCTTCTTCATGAAAAAAATTGTATTTAAGCCTTTAGTAGAAAATGGAGAGGTTGTATTTACTGCAAAAAAATGATCATCGACTATTTCCAGAAACTTGTTTTGAAGAAATCATTGTATCCTAAAGACGCATCTCTTATTGTATTTAACAAATTTAATTTTAATTATCTTTTTGCTGATGCGATGGCGGTGATGCTCCAAAAAATAGGCAATGATCTGGGAGAGGACTTCCTGTTTGATTTAGGATACCACGCAGGAGATGATACGAAAGAGGAAATGTTTGATAAGATGAAGACAAATTTAAACTCAGTGCCAAAAAACCTGCAGATTATTAAAAGCATGTGTGAAGTCCTTGGCTTCGGAAGATTTGATGTTGACAAACTTTCTCCTGAACGAGGGATCATGTCAATGAGAGTGTTCCATAATCCTGTCATTGACGCGTCTGCAAGATTATTCGGAAAAAACTCAATTGCGGGATCTCATTATAGAGGCATTTACTCCATTCATGCAGATAAGCAGCTCAAGGTAAAAAATTGTTTTTTTATTGAAACAAAAAGTGTTTGCAAAGGAGATCCTTACAATGAGTGGAGTTGCGGAATACATAAAAACTGATTATTTAGCAGGGCCTGATCTTGGGTTAGAATCAGCTGGGAGAGGCGAGCAGATAAAAAATAGAATCGTTGCTGCTCTGCTTAATTATGGATACCCTCTCCTCAATCCTTTGCTTGCTCGAAGCAAAGGAGAGCTTGCCCAATTGTGGTTCAGAACGCCAGGATATGAAAAATCATCCTGGAGGACGTTTGAAGCATTCTATCATTTTGAGGAAAAAAAAGAGCATGGAGACTTAGGCAATAAGCTCTTAATGGCTTCTCCTGGAGTGAGAGCCTCTCGAAACAGGAAGAAAATTGCTCTTCGGCTTTTAGAAAACCAGCTGAAAGAGTATTCCGGATCGCCGGTTTTAGTGAATAACATTGGAGGAGGAAGCGGGAGCAGAGAATTGAGAGTGATCAAGAATGCTGGAAGAAGAGACATCTTTTATTGCTCTACTGATACTGACTCTGCTGCGGCGGACTATGGGGATAAGGAGGCAAAGCAGATTTCAATGAGCATGAGAAGTTTTTTTGCCTCGAAGAAACTCGATTTTTCAAGTCCCTCCGAGGTGCAATCCTTCTTTGGTGAAATGAATCAGCATTACTTCTCCTCGAAACCTCAATTTCATGCTTTTGACATTTCCCTGCTCTTGGGAGTTACTGAATATTGTGATCTTCATACACGAGCGAATACAGAGTTAGACCAATTGCTACAAGGATTGCATCAGCATACGTCGCCAAGAGGCAGGATGATTATGGGGCAAACAGATCATCACGACCGTGTTCGTTATGTTGAAAAAGGCCTGGGGTGGAAGATGAGGCTTAGAAGCCAAGATGAGATTGCTGACCATATTGAAAGAAGTGGATGGAATATCCTTTACTGCGAGAAGGAGCCGATGAATGTGATTACCATGATTCTGGCAGAGAAGAAGGATTAATTTTTAGTCGCTTTTAGTGTGAAGCCAAGCATATACGTCAATCTATCTTATGCACAACCAGCCCCTTGCCGCCAATCTCTAATGAGTGAACATTCTCATTATTTTTCGTTTGCCTCATTTTCTTGACGGTAATGCTTCTTGAAAACTCGCCACCCAATGCCTCAAAGGTGATAACCACAACACCATCACAGACAAACTCACTTATCGTGTCTCGCGTGATAAAACCCTCCTGCCCTCCAGCTTCACCAATAAGCAGCGTTGTGCAGTCAAGCCCTCTTAGATTATCAATAAAATTATAGATAAACTTCTTAAACACGTAATCTCCTAAAATCGGCTGAGTGAGGACAATTTTATCTTCGAGCATTTTTTTAATTGCAATATTCGAAAGATTAGTGTGCAACGGCGCATTGACCACGAGAGTAGACAATGAGTCAATAACAAGCCGCTTTACTTTCTCGCTTGTTACCCTGATGCGGATGTCATGAATCGTATTCTCGCTGATTTGGTCTATAGGAATTGAAAGAATTTTCAGCTTGCCTTGCATTTCATATTTCTCAAGATCCCAGCCAAACTGAAGAGCTTGTTTTCTTACAGATTCAATCCTCTGTTCAAAAGTAACAAAGAGCCCTTTTTCGCCGTATTTCTCAATGCCGTTCACAAGATACTGTAAGGTAAAAATCGTCTTCCCTGCTCCAGGAGATCCTGCAATGAGGATTGAAGCACTTTTGGGAAAACCTCCATCAACCAAATCATCAAAACCAGGAATGCCTGTCGGCGTTCTTTCAACATTTTTACTCTTTTTTTCGTGAGCTTTCTTCATAATAGACAAATTCTCTCTTTTTAGTGGCATATATCGATGGGGTGAATGAAGCTTAAATAGTTTTCTATGAAGTTACATTATGCCGAGAGCCTGCAAGGCGTGGTGCAACTAAAAGGAGAGAGTATCCTTGGCACAAATTTTAAGGGAGAGGGACAGAAGCTCGCGCATTTTCTATTTTTGAAAAAAAGTTTTCTAGATTTTTAAAGAAGTAGTGATTAAATAATTCGTCTACATATTTTTCAGCACCATTATAACTACTTTGCCAGTTATTATACACTAAAAAACTAAATTTTTTAGAATTCAAAATTAAATCAACAATTCTTTCCTTCTCCCAATGCTGAATCTTGTATTTTTGAATTTGATTTTCAATAAGCAGATGAATAATCTCGTGAACAATTGTTTTGAAACCTTTTTTGTTGTTGATATTAAAAATAACTATGTTTGGGAAGTTGTAAGAACCGCCAACTCCATAATTCGTTAGATAAATAAAAAAGGTTTCTGGAATGTTCTTACTAAAAATCTCTTTTAGTTTTTTAGAAAGTTCAATTTTTATTGTTGAAAAATCAGAACTAATCTGGCTAGCCGCTTCTTTATACTTTTTTTCTTCAAATTCTTTTATAATTTGATTTTGAATTTCTCCTGCCGAAGACACTTGAGTTATTCCTTCAGGCAATCTTGGTTTGTATCCTTGCGAATTATACCACTTTAATTTCGTAAGAGTATTGTTTACTCTTCTAAATTCAAAATCAGTTCCGAATTCAATTTTTAGTTCCACAATTATACGAGAATTGGGCTGTTTATTAAACTATCTTCAAGCGCGCTTCTGTCTTGGGGGGGTTGAAATATAAGCCATCTCTATTATTGATAACTATGAGTTTTACATACTCTTGTTTGTAAAGGATGCTCGATTTTAAGGATTATACAAACCTTCTTTTTATTTCCTGCAACTGGGTGTAATACCCTGAGACTCTGCCTCGGTCATCGTTCCCAGTTGGAGGATTAAAAATACCCCGACCCTCTGGGTCGGTTGGGATTTTTATTTTCCAGACAGCCCTTCCCCTATTCCATTACTTCTCTCATTACTCCCTCCAATCTGCTCCCTCCATAATGCTGAATAGAGCCCTTTCTTCCTAAGAAGAGATGCATGGGTGCCTTGCTCAACAATGCTTCCTTTTTCTAAAACATAGATACAGTCAGCGTGTGCAATGGTTGAAAGGCGATGAGCAACAAGGATAGTAATTAAATGCGGCCTCGACTTTCCAATCATTTGAATAGTCTCAGTAATTGCTTTCTCTGTCAAAGAATCGAGGGAAGAGGTGGCTTCATCAAAAATAATCATATCAGGATTCCGCAGCAATGCCCGTGCAATCGCTAATCTCTGTCGTTCACCGCCAGAGATCTTAATCCCTCCTTCACCAATCCTCGTATCAAGACCTTTGCCTCCACGTTCAAGAAGGGTTGTTACAGAAGCGAGTTTTAAGACTTCCAAGCATTCTGCATCGCTTGCTTGGGGATTTACAAAAAGAAGATTTTCCCGGAGAGTTCCGGCAAACAACTGCGTTTCTTGTGCAACTAATCCGATACGTTTGCGGATTTTAGCATAATCTACTTCCCTGCGGTCTATCCCATTAAAAAGTAACTTGCCTTGGGTTGGCTGATAGAGACCGACCAATAACTTTACTAATGTTGTCTTCCCTGATCCCGAAGGGCCGACAAAAGCAACTGTCTCGCCAGCTTTAATCTTAAGATGAATATTCTTCAATGAAGGATTTCCCTCTTGGTAGCGGAAGCCAATACTCTGAAATACAAGAGAAGTAACTTTATCAACATGCTTTGGAAATTCAGGCTGCTTTTGCTGAGGCATGTTCAGAATTTCTCCAAGTTTTTCATTACTTGCTTTTGCCTCCTGGTAACTGGACGCTATATTGCCTATTTCCGAAAGAGGGGTAAAAATAAAAAAAGAGTATACGAACAGGCTGAAAAATTCTCCCAAAGTGATAAATCCTCGGAAAATCAGCCAAAGCATGAGAAAGAGCAAAGAGACGCGCATAAGATTCAATAAACTTCCCTGCAGGAAACTCATCTTTCGAATCAAGATAATCTTTTTTAATTCGAGTGATAAGACTCTTTCATTTACTGCATTTAATCTCTGAATTTCCTGATGCTCCAGGCCAAGGCTTTTTACCAATTCAACATTGCGAAGAGTCTCTGTCGTCGAACCTGCAAGAGCAGCGGTCTCTGTTACAATAGCCTTTTGAGCAGCCTTGATCTTCTTGCTCATCATGACAGTAAATCCGCCAATAATGGGGATAACTAAAAAATAAGCTAAACCAATAGTCCAATGAACTGTAAGAGCATAGACGATGACAAAAAGAATGCCTATGATGGACAGAAAGGCTACGTTGATAAGATTGGCGATCATTACTTGAGTATCTGTTCTTGCTTTCTGTAATTTTTGCAAGATCTCACCAGAGCGCTGATCTTCAAAAACCGTATAAGGCAATGAAAGGGTATGTTCAACACTCTTTGCATACATTTCAGTGCCTATGCGCTGCGTCATCAAGCTCACAGTGTAATCTTGAAAGTTTTTTGCAATCCGGGAAATGAGGGCAACAGCGACAGAACCCAGCAAGAGAAGAAGCACGCCCTTGATGAAGATATCATGAGGAAGGCTTCCTGCCTTGGTTGCATAGTTATCAACAATAAGACGGAAGATTTGGGGATCAAGCAAAGAGAAAACCTGATTAATCGTAGCTAAAAAGAGCGCTAATAAAAGCAGTCCCTTGTACTTTTTCAAATATTCTTTTACCAGAACCATATGCACATTGAGTAACGGGCTTTAAATAAGTAATGAAAAAAGGGGCTGTAAAGTAAACGTCTGATAGAAATATCGATAAATATAAATAATCAGGCACCATAAAATTTGGAGGGATAAAATATGGGCAAATCTACAGCACAGAAGTTTGACGGAAATATAAAATGAAGAACATGAAAAAGTCGGGCGCGGGCCAAAGCCAGTCGGCATCGGAGCTCATCTCGAAAAGAATCGCCGAACTCGGGGACTGGCGCGGGAAAACCCTCAGCAGAATGCGCAAGCTCATCAAGGAAGCAGACTCGGACGCCGTCGAGGAGTGGAAGTGGATGGGCACTCCGATTTGGTCGCACGACGGCATCATCTGCACTGGCGAATCCTACAAGAATGTCGTAAAGCTTACCTTCCTCAAGGGAGCGTCTCTGAAAGATCCGGCCCGTCTCTTCAACTCAAGTCTTGACGGAAACGCACGTCGCGCGATCGACATCCACGAAGGAGAAGAAGTTGACGAGTCCGCTTTCAAGGCGCTCGTTCGCCAAACGGTCGCCCTTAACAGTTCTAGCAAGTTGAAACCTTCGAAGAAAGCGAAGTCTTAAGGATCATAATTTATGAAAATGCCAAAAGACGTTGATTCTTACGTTGCCCATTCAGGCAGAGAAGCCCGTCCGAAATTCAAAGAAATCTGAAAAATAATAAAATCACAAAATCGATGAGCCACCACACCTTAAAAGGTGTGGTTTGTGACAGGCCCTCGATTTTGGGGACTTCAGAACTGAAAGTTCTGAGAACTCTCATCATCTTCGATGATGAAGTGTTCAGAATTGAAAACAAGATTGGCTACTACCGCAGACTAAAGTCTGCGGTTTTCAATTCTGACATCATAAATTTTGCTTAAGAGTTACTTCTCTTTCCCGAGTTCAGTAATTCTTTCAGCAACACCCTGGGACTCCTTATCAAGTTCTTCCTTGTATTCTTGAAGCATTTGAAGCTTCTCATCTTTGGTAAGGAAACCCCTCGAACTGCCGCAATATCCATATCCACAATTCATTTTTCAATACCTCCTTGTAATCATATCGTGTATACGACATGTGTATACACAAGTATATAAATCTATCGGTTGTCCGATATATAGAATAAATACCGCAAAACAGGCATTAAATATCTTCCTTAGAGAAGGATATATGACATCCTCCTCGTCTTGGGCAGAACTCACTTAAGAAAAATGGATATTCATTAATCCTTTGTTAAGTCAGAGCTAATATTCCTGTGTGGAGATACTAAGATAAATTTTAATTCCTCTTCATCTATTCTTCAAATACAATTGTATCCATCTTCGCGCCAAGTTTCTGCAAATACGCCTTGATGCCTGCAACCATCTGCGGCGGACCGCACACATAAAAATACTTCTTGAAATTTTTTACTTTCTGCTTCAAATAACGCTCATCAATTCTCCCAAAATCGCAGCCCTCGTGCTTCTCTCGAGTCAAAGTAAAATAGCAGTTCTCTCCGAGAATCTTTTTGAGTTCCTCCTCAAGAATAATATCCGGAGCCGTCTTATTAGAAAAGAGAAGGGCATTTCCTTTCAGTTTTCCTTCCTTATTAAGATGTCTTAAAATCGCAATAAAGGGCGTGATTCCAGCCCCTCCTGCAATGAAAATCCCTTTTCCTTTGTAGGCAATTGTGCCAAATGGCTCTCGGATGGTCAAAGTATCACCAGGAGAAAGCTTCCCTAATTGCTCAGTTACTCCATGATGTTCAGGATATATTTTAATTACAAACTCCAAATAGTTTTCATTAGGAAGGCACGTGAATGTAAAAGGCCTCTTTTCATCTTTCCATGTATCTTTATCAATACTCACGTCGGTCGCTTGCCCAGGAGTGTAGGCATAATCCAGAGGCTTCTCAATAATAAATCTCTTTACGTCATGTGTCACGGGCTCAATCTTGAGAATTCTGACCTTGTACTCTTTCTCCTTTTCTGCCATACAAACAGATAATTCTCTGCTATAAAAATCTAGCGAAAATAGAAAACGAACGCCCGCACCAGGAGGCGACCGGTTTTGTTCACTTCGATGGGCGCAACTCTGGATCCTCTTCGGGATCATCCCAATTCCTCGCATACCGCAGACCAAAGTCCAATTCTTTTATGTACTTGCCCTTACTGCGTCGTTTCAAAGCAATAAGTCTATAGAGAGTGTTGACCGCGTGCTTGTTTATCTCTTTCATCTCATCTTCTGTTATGCGACCTGAGGCATGCACATTCTCAATAGGTCCATTCCGAAATGCGAGAACCACAAGCGCCTTGGCTTCAGCTGCCCAAAGTGTATTGATACTATCTGAATCTGTTTTGTTTGTCATGAAAGACTGATTTGATGTGATGTTTATAAGGTTTTTGCCCATGAAGTAGGACGATCATCACACACACCTGGACTCCCGCGAAACAACTGCACCATCAATAGCACCTCCTGCATGCCCAGCACCCTTTCAACTCGTGTCGCACCGAGGGGCAGTCGTTCTCCTGCGGAGAGACGTATTGGACGTAGTTCGTCGTGGGCCCGTGAACAGGAAAGGTCACGGCAACCTCGAGAGAGGCAGGAGGATCTCGGGGGCGACGAAGGTAGCCTCGCCGGGAAACAGGAACCTCGTTGACGACGTACCGCAGAGCGGCAGCCGGCGTCGTGGCGTCGAGGGAGAACATGAGCCTGGGCATTTCTCTGTGCGTACCGACCCGGCGAGTAAACCCCCACCAGGTCCCGCCGTACTTTTCGATCAGATCGACGAGCGCCTTGTGCTCGGGGAGGAGCTCTCCGCTTCCAGCGAGGCGTATCGGCCTCCCTGCAGCCTCGTCAACAATCTTGCGGGCGGTATGCTCAGGATCCTTCGCGATAAGGCGGTTGACAGCAAGGCTCTTGACGACAGCCCGTCGATAGAATTGCCGTCCCTGGCATGCGTAGCATACTTCGCTACACGCCTCCGTGGGATTGCAGTTAAGAATCGGAAGATCGAGAGAGATCGAGCATTTGGAGTTCTCCGAAAGGATGGGAAGACTCCAGCGCATTCTGGCCTGGGTCTCCTCCTCGGGAATACTCAGCTCCTTCTCAAGGCGACGACGATAGAGATTCGGCCGCTCCTTCTGCCACTGGCCTTCCATTGTGGAAGGCTGAGGACGTTCCGATTAAAGGGCTTTGAACTGATTTGTTCGAGGCAGAGCCCAACGCGGTCTCGTCTATGTGATTTGAAAAGTCTGGCACTCAACAGGCGCTTAGATTTAAATAGCGGATCTTGTTCTCGTTTCAATGTACAGAGTTGTTGGTACAGAAACGTACTTGCAAGAGATCTCCAAGTGGACACAGGCGGATCGCGAAGCAGCTGTAAAGATTCCTGAGAAACTCGCCGTCAATCCCTACTCAGGCGACCAGGTCGGTTACCGTTTCTTCAGAGAACGCCGGATACGAGAGAAACGTGTGTATTACCTGATCTACGATGATCTCAAGCTTGTCCTCATCATTGCCACAAGCGGCAAAAAAGATCAGCAGTCAAAGATTGATTACATCAAGCATCACTTCGATGATTTTAGAACACTCGCCGAGAGAATCGCTATGCAAGTCTCTTGAAGCGGCCATGTTTCAGGTCTTCCTTGCTGTTCAGCACTTGTCTGATGAACTCTAAATCAAAATCATCCAAGAGATCGATAATGGCCGACTTTTTGCGCAGCTGTTCGTATTCGTGTTTTGATATGGTTATGGACTCCATAGAAATAGGAGATGTCAGACGTTTAAATAGTTTTCGAAAACCCTCCGTAAGAGAATCTACCATCACGAGCATTTCAGTTCAAGCCTTTTTAACAGTTGCGGCCTCCAAGGAAGAATGGAAAAGGCGTATGAGGCAATCACCGCACGAATGATCCAACTGCTTGAGGGTGGAACAGTCCCATGGCACAAGCCATGGAAATCAGGCCGGGGGCACCCCAAGAATCTTGTTTCAGGCAAAGAGTATCGTGGGATCAATGCGTTCATGCTCTCCTCGGCAAAATGCGATTCTCCCTACTGGCTGACGTTTAAACAGGCAAAGGACCGAGGAGGGACGGTCAGGAAGGGAGAGCATGGGTATCCATGCGTGTACTGGAACTCAACGGTAAAGGAAGATCCAGAGAGAGGAGAACGACGGGAAATACGATTTCTGCGATACTACACGGTCTTTAATGTTTTGCAGTGTGAGGGGATCGAGTACCCGCGAGAGGTTACCCATCCGCTTGGCTTCAATGTGTTAGAAACATGTGATCGAGTGGTTGCTGAGATGCCATCTCCGCCAAGGATTGAACACGGCAGCGAACGAGCGTCTTACTATCCATCTTGCGATACGTTGAAGATGCCGCATCAAAAAAGCTTCGAGTCTCCAGAGTCCTACTATAGCGTCCTCTTCCACGAACTCGTCCATAGCACCGGCCATGAGTCCCGGCTGGCAAGGCAGGGGATTACGGATGAGATTCTGTTCGGCTCGGACAAGTACAGCAAAGAGGAATTGATCGCAGAGATGGGCGCTGCGTTCCTCTGCGGTCGCGCCGAAATCGAGAGCAAGGTGATCGAGAACTCTGCTTCCTACATCTCTTCGTGGCTTGAGAGACTAAGGAATGACCGGCGCCTCGTAGTAACAGCCGCTTCCCAAGCGCAGAAGGCCGCGGATTACATTCTCAACACGAAAAAGGAGGTGGACGATGCAATGCTCAACATGCCAGAAGAATCTACGAGAGGGAATTAACTGCTTTCGCGTCGAGGAGGGAGTATTCGGGACAGGAGGATTTGTTGATCTCGAGGAGGGGCTTTACTTTTGCTCTGACGAGTGCCTGAGGCAGTCCTTCAGTGCGTCAGGGGGTTACGAGAAGGCGCCGAGAAGGATACCCTAGAAAACAGAAAGATGCTGTGGGAGTGGTCGCGGGTATCCCGTCGACCCCGTCGCGAACTTCCTGTGGTACGACGGAACCCTCAGGGCCAGCAAGGCCGCTGCCGACATCGCGAAGATCAAAGCCCTCTGACCTCGCGCCCGCCGCGCCATGGGCAGCGGACGGCGAGAAGACGTCCCATGATCATGGTGCGTTGCGCACGGCACGGACATAGTAGGCGTAGACCCTGGCGTCGTAGCTGACATGGCCGTAGCCGAAGTAGACGTACCACGCGAATGCGGGGGTTGAACGCGCGAAGGACGTAGACGACCAGTACACCGACGAGAACGCGCCGAACATGAGATCGATCGACGGATTGAATCGCCCGTAGTCCACAATGCTCTGCAGCTCCCGCACGTTCGGCAGCCGCCAGTCGTCGTGGCCGGCGAAGCTCAGGTTCTCGCAATACGCCAGAGCATCGCACCAAACAGCGTAGTCCTGACCCGTCGAGTGCCCATCCCCGTTCACATCCGCCGTGTCCTTCTGCCACATGAGCCCCGTGCAGTTGTCGGTCACCGTGCCGTCCCCGTTGTCGGCGAAGCGACCCTCCAAGGGGCAGCCCGCCGCGTAGGAGCCGTCCTGACCCGCGCAGGTCGCGCCATCGCAGGGAACTTCGACCCAGCCCTGGTTCTCGACGAACCCGTAGCAGACCTTCTGGCCCGTCGCGGGCAGGCCCGAAGGGGCCGGCGGCGTCGCACAAAGCGGCACCAGTTCCGTGGGATTGCCAAGGAACAAGTTCCCGAGAATCGTCACCGCGTCCGACAGGTCCACCTCCCCGCTCGCGTTAACGTCGCCATTCTTGGAAGAGCACGTTGGTGCTCCGCCACCACCAGCAATGGCAGTCGGCGAATGTCCTCGAAGGTAGAACCCAAGGAGCAATCCCAATGACGTGAAGATGACGGCAACTGCGAATATCTTTTTCATTCGCGACCCTTCCGTTGACGCGTGACCCAATGAGCAGTGAGCAGGAAGCGCCGATGCTCCCTCGACGGGCGTTATCCTATACGACTGGCGGGGGTTCTGCAAGACTGCACCGCATGCTGAACCCGTCCAGGCCGAACACTGCTCGGCCATCTCCCTGATCTTTCGACACAGCAGTCCCATGGCATCTTGGTTTCCCCAGACGCTTGGGAAAATTGAGAGAGTTTGAGGAACCTTGTGGCGCGAGTGCGTCGAGATGGTTATCACTCAAGAGTAAACAAAACATCACGCGGCTGATTCAAATCAACAGTCTTCTCTTCCTGAAAAGCCCCGAAAGCCGCACGTACCGTGTAAGGTGAATAATCTATGCGCATATTTCTTCCCTGAATATAAGCAGGGAGTATTTGCGAAGGAATTCTCCCATGTTCTCCTGTGATTTCAGAAAATGCCTTTTCTCCAAGCACAGTATAGGCCTCAACACCAGCCCCTTGCAATGGTACTTCCCCTCTTTGAACCAAAGCATCAAGCGACCAGGATACTTCAAGCTGTGAAGAATTCCTATCACCAAAACTAACTCTATCAAAAGGAGTATTAATCAGAGAAACTTTTCCTCTCGCAATATCATGGAAATAAAGATCAGACACATCTATATTCTGAGTATCAAAGGTACAGTTCCTGAATTCAGCTCTCGAATTACTGGGAAAATTAACGCGTAAAGCATGTCCATTCTCTCCCATAGTCACCATCTCGCAATCCGTGAATTTCGAACCATCTCCATCCACTAAAACAACCGCTGAAGAATCATCACCTGCAGTTTTCAACCTATTTCGAAGAAAAACATTTCCAAGATTCCCCTCTCCATAAACCAACAATGAAGGGCTTGCTGCATAGGACAAGGGATCGTCTTCAACTAAAAATCTTCCGCCAAAACTCTCCACAAGATTATCTTCTAAGTTACTCCCATCCACCAGATCTAAAAAAATGACAGGGCTTCCATCCCCATGAGTATAAAATCGATTTTCATTCAATCGAGGCGATGTAGAATAGGTAATATATGCTGCAGGGCTTCCATCCCCGCTAGATATAATAGTATTCAATAATGCCTCATTTCTATTGCTCATACCCCAATACAACCCGTCACTTTCAAATCCATCAAACTCAAGTGTATTTCCTCGAAAAATATTATCATCAGATCCCTTCTCAAAATAGACACAAACTCCGTAAGGAATATTCTGGCGAACCTGCACTCCTTGAATTATTGAGTGATCAGTATTTGTGAAAGCAACTCCATAATCAAAATCTCCTTCACTCTCCTCTTCTCCAAGTTTATCTTTAGTAATCACAACATCTCTAATTTCAATATCATGGCAATCGCGAGCGAATATGCCTTTCCCCGCCCTTTTAATACCATATTGAATTGAACCTTTTTCAATGCGGACAAAACTTGCTTTATCTAAGATGATTCCGTCACTCTCTCCCTGCAAAGGTTCAATAATCCTGTACACTCTCCAATGAGAAGGATCTCCTTGATATGAAATAATAAATGGCCCTTTTTGAAAATCTCTTTGCCCCAATTCAATAATCTCTTCTAAAGGTTGATCGGGATCGCCAAAACAAGTAAGCTCATCAATACTCTCATCTTTGCCCAAATCAGGAAAAGGAGATGCTGGAGGAGATTTTCCCTTAAACAAGTAATCTAATGCTTGAACAGCGTCAGTTAAATTAAGTTTTCCATCATCATTCACGTCAGCCGCATCTAAACATTGCGGTTCTGCACGGCCTTGAAATAAATAACCTGCAAGAGCAATAGGATCAGCGATATCTAATTTCCCATCCTGAGTAACATCTCCTCGGATAAAATCCCGGGATGCTTCACTCTGTTTTATAGGAAAGAGGCTATAACCTGCAACAATGCCTGCAAGACCTAAAGAGAGTAATTTATTCATAAATTTCATAACTCCATCGATAAGCCACCGCCTCTGGCGGTGTGAATCGAAAAAACTCTGCGGTTCGCGCGTTTCCTTCCGCCAAGAGAACCTGTAGCGGGAGCGGCGGACGGTACTGGAAGGGGACCCAACTTCAGCTGGGTGAGTGTGCTTTCGCCTCTTTGCGCTAAGGGCATGATTCGCCTCTTGTCGTCGGGAAAACGGCGGCCCATTCCGGCCGGACCGTGTCTCACCAGCCAGCATCGTCGGCAAAAGCTGCCGGCAGTCAAGGCAAAACCGCCCCGTTCATGGCCATTACACCAGATCCCTCGCCTCAACTTTCAAGGCCTTCGCGATCCGGTGGATGTTCAGCAGGCTGATGTTGCGCTGCCCACGCTCGACTGAGCTGATGTAGGTGCGATGGAGTCCGGAGTCGAAGGCCAGGATCTCCTGGGACATCTTCCGTCGCTGCCGCTCGTCGCGGACAGCCTTGCCGAAGCGCTTGAGAATCAGCCCTGCCTGCATGGTTCAGGAGAATCGCAGGGCGTCGACTTTGCGTCTACAGACTTTACGTCACATCGCCCTTGAGGTTGATGGCCCCTTTGAGGTAGGATCTGCCCCTGTCGGTGAGGGAGATTCCGATGGGGAGGATCAGTCCTCGAGGCCTCTGCTCAAGCCTCCATGATCGCCGCAAGGCATGGCCTGCTTAAAGGTTAGGACGCCGTTTTCGAAGGATGGCCTCTAGAGGGTAGAGGACGCCTCCACGTTGTTGGCAAGCAAGGGACATCAGTCGTTGACAGGCGGTTTTGGCTTTGAGTAACGTACGCGCTTCAAGGGACAAAAACGGGAAAGGGTATTTTCGTCCACCTCATCCCACTGGAAAGGAGTTCTCATGTCGTGGAATAGGGTCTTGACTGCCGTTGTCTTCTGCGTCCTTGCATCGCAGGCCGCTGCTCAGCCGCTGTTCACTGACACCTTCGACTCCGGGCTTTCTCCTTCATGGGGAAACGAAACAGGGGACTGGATAGCTTCAGGCGGCAGATACTTCGCCCAGACAGCCCAATTCACCGACCGGCTGACATACTCCAGCCTGCCGTTCTCGCTGACAGACTTCACCTTCGACGTAGACATCATCGATGCTGAGGACGGTGGCATCTGGCTGCGAACTACAGGCGCACCTGGCAGCCAGAACGGGATTCTCCTTGTCACAGGTGGAGATAGCGCTGACCCTGCAACAGGAAGGCGCGGCCTCTATTGGCATGTCGTTACGAATGGAACCACAGGGGTTGCTCTGGAAAAGGTCACCGGCCTTTTTGATGTGGGCGCTTATCTCCACATTCAAGTTGCAGTCAGCGGCAATACCTACAGGGCATTTGTTAATGGGGAACAATCTCCAGCCACGACGCTGACGACCAGCCTCTTCAGCATCGGAATGGTTGGCCTCTATGATCATTACGGGCAGGCTTTCGACAACGTAAAACTTAGCGTAGGCGGCTGCCCGCAACTGCTGGGACAGCAATGCCCCATTGACTTCGAACAGAAGAATAACCTTGCGCTGATCTCGCAAGGGCCTTGCGAGTGTGAGAACCACACCTGTGATCCGCCCGGGCCAAAACTGGAATCCTTCACCGTGGATCTTCCGGCGACAGTCTTACCCGGTGCCTCAACAACGTTCACGATCGATTGGAATCGCTGCAGCGATTGCAATCCGAATGCAGTAATCTATTCCTCGCTGATTGGCGATTGGAGCCTCGGCAACCCTCTATATGTCAGAGGAGCATATTTCACCAGTTGCGGCCAGACCGCCAGGGACACTGTGACATTCACGGCGCCGACAGCGCTCGGGACCTACAGGGTAAGGTGGATCATGTGCTTTGCCTTCGACGCGATTCGCAACTTCTGCGGTGAAGCTGACACTGGGACTTCGTTTGAGCCAGGTGCGTGTTCCTATGTGGAGGCGTCGTTTGAGGTGTGTTCCAAGCCGTCGCCCACTCCGACGCCGAGCCCAACGCCGGCGCCACCCTCAAAGAAGTCACGGTGGATGCCTATCAATCCGAATCCGGAGAACCCAACAATAATCCTTGTTCATGGTCTCGAGCCTGAACAGGAACTCAAGACTCAAGAGGAAATATTGTGGACAGGCCGTGGATCCAAGCAAGCAACAACACTCATCCGCAACTTCTTTGGTAATACTGCTGACCAGATAAATATTCTTGAGTATATTTGGGAAGGGGGTTTTCAGCCTTTTGCCTTAGGCGTGCTCCCGACTTGCGAAGCATATATAGGTGCTAAACGCTACATAGAAGATGCAGGTGCAAGCTTGGCAAAGGAATTGCGAGTTAGGCTTGATCCAGATTTGACAGGGAACTTCAATGGCAATTTAGACTTCATCGGCCACTCACTAGGTACAGGCGTAATTGCACATGGCATCAAGGAGTTTGTATCCCTCACCAGAACACACAACGGTGATAAGAGACTATTCATCCAGTTCACTGCCTTAGACCGGCCACACCACATCGAAAGGCTGGAATGCGATGAAAGGGAGACTGCCCAATATCGTCTAGATTCTGACTTCTTCTGCGCAGTCTTGCCAGAAGCTGTTTCTGGCGTGACACAAATTCGTGTTGATAATTACTATTCGCGTAGCTTAACTGCAGTAGGCGATGTCGCTTATGGTGATTTTGTGTATAATCAAGAACTACAAACTCCGGGAACAATTGACAATATCCTGTTTCAAGAAGGAGTTGATATAGATCATTCGGGCGTTCATCAGTGGTACCGTTGGTCAATTATGCCGAACAGCTTGACAGATGATTCCTTCTGCAACGGCTGTACATTCTTGCCTTCAGGAAGCTCAGGACGCTGGGCACCACGCGATAGTTCGCTGAGCCCATGCTGTAAAGGATGGTACTGGTCGCTAAACGCCTTTCCGACGAGCTTTCCGGAATCAAATGCATCCCCTTGCACACGCAAGGAAGTTGGTAAGCTGACGCTCAAGGAGATTCAGAGCTTCGGGTGCGAGGAGACTAGCGAGGGCACGATACTTTGCTCTGAAAGATCGTCTCCTTTTTTTGAGGCAATTGTTGATGTTTCCGAGAGTGCACATTACCTAACTTTCGATTATCGGTTCAGTGAGTCATGCGATAGTGACTATGTTGCTTTGTATTTGAATAACGAGCCGGCGTGGGTCTTTGCCGCAACGAGCGCAGGCATAGGGCAGTTTGCACAAGGCGGCCCAATATCCATAAGAGGCCTTGGAGATAACACAAGACTCACTATTGTACTGTTTAGTAACGGCGAATCTGGTTGTACCGTTGAGATTGGTAATTTTCGCCTTGTAGGTATTAGTGCAAATCAACCTCCGCGTTGTAGCATCGCTGCCTTGTCTTCTGCGGAATGTGAAGGGGAGATTACTCCGCTGGCGTTGAGCGGTGCAGGCTCGACTGATCCAGATGGCGACGCCTTGACGTACTCCTGGAGGGCAGATTGTCCGGGTGTTAGTTTTGATAACCCAACAAGTCCTGCTCCGACTGTGACCATCGAAACACCCTGCGGAGCAGATGTGAGTTGCGTGATTACGCTGACAGTTAACGACGGGCAGTTGAGCGATACCTGTACGACAAGTGTAGAAATCTCAGCCTGTCGTCCTCCTGATACCTCCTTGGCTGTTGCGAGTACTAAACGGCTCTGGCCGCCGAACCATAAATTCAGCTTGATTAGGGTGGTTGGGGTGACAGATCCTGACAATGATCCTTTTACGATCGAGATTACTGGTATTACACAGGATGAACCTGTGAGAGCCGAGGGATCCGGTGGTGGACGAACATGGCCAGATGGAGTGTTGCTAGATGCGGATGCTGATGGCGTTCCAGAGGTTGCCGCTGTGAGGGCTGAGCGTTCTGGAAATCGCAATGCTCCTGGCAACGGGAGAGTGTACACAATAGAGTTTGTTGCCCGTAATGATAAAGGCTGTGAGTCACCAGGCACTGTGAAAGTCTGTGTTCCGCACGACCAGGGCTTTTTAGGAGAATGTGTTGACGACGGGCAGTTGTTCGATTCAACAGAGCATCCAGAGACGAGTGCTGCGGAGAAGAAACTCAAGCGACTTGAGAGGCGATTGCGAAAGCTGGCAGGGAGACTTTAACACACGGACTTCTGTAATTGGCCACGAACCCTATAACCTCAGAGCGAGGACGCTTCCATGCCAAGAGCAAGAGTAAGCGGTGCACGTAATGTGATGTGGTTCAACTCTTTCCCTTTCGGCCATAGGCCTCTCCCTACCAAATTTACCGATTGTAGGTGCCTTCACGACGACTTCGAAATGAAGGACGTGGCCAAACCGCATATAAATATGACCTCTTCTGAACCACTAACGCTCTTGAAGGGCTTCACGTGAGTTTGTATTTAGGATATATTTGATAGGCGCGAAAAGCAGGATTATCAGGACGTAGTTAATCAGGATTGCCAGGACGACGATGATAGCGTTGACGAAGTCGATTGCGCGTTCAAAATCGCAGCATAGTCTATCTATAACATCGAACAAGAGTCTAGCGATAAGCGTTCCGGGAAAGAGTCCGATGTACAACCGGGCAACGGCGTGTACTGTTGACGTGTATATGGTCATATAGGCAATTGTACCTAGAAACAAGCTGTAGAACGTAATAACTACGATGAATACTACAGATTGTATTTTGACTGAATATGGGCAGGATCGCCACCTCTTCTTGAAAGCTTGAATGGGAACTGAAGGAAATGGAAGTTTAAAAACCTTTCCAACGCGTTGGAACAATCGGAACTTGAGAGATGAAGTTGCGCAGCCTTTGAGTGCGCGATCAACGGATCGCGATGAAGGGTAGAGCACGCACTCCGAAGCAATGGCAAGCAAGGGACATCAGTCGTTGACAGGCGGCTTCAAGCTTGAGTAACGTACGCTCTTCAAGGGTTAGATTCCGGGACAGGCATTTTCTTTTTCTCCCTCCGGCTGGAAGGGAGTTGGCCATGGAGCGATCTTTCGAGAAGGAATTCGCGTCTGGAACGGAGCGAGGACGTAGCCCGTGAGCTATGTGCGGAGTCCGACGAAAGCAAACAAATGGCAATACAGGGAAATACAAAGTGACGTTCGCAGCAGGAATACTTGCTTTAGCAACAGTAGCCGGGACTTGTGCTGCAAAATACCAGGAGTATTTTGGTGATCCTGATGTGTGGAATAAAATAATAGCTGATATCATGGGCAATCCGGAGATGAAACACTATACAGAGAATGCTCATGAAAACCGGCTTTATGAATTCCTAGTGCATGGAAGTGAGGAAGAATTCAAGGAAGAACTCAAAAAGGAATCTGCATGGTTTAGAGAGCGATATCATGTGCCCGACGACCCACCTCTTGTTGAGTTTGACATGCGACTTCTTTTATTTATGTTTGAAGACTATGAAACCCTATTTGCTTATGTACAAGGGAAAACACCCTTTCTTAAAGAAAGCTTAAAGCGAGGCTATTTCCTTGATGCATATGTCCTTGCAAAGAGAATCAATTCGAAGAAAGCATCACTCCTTCTTAAAGAGGCATACATTCAAGGCTGTCATACAGGATTTCCAGTAATAAGAATTGATGAAGAGTTCAATTATGGTCTTCCTGATACGAAGGAGGTTGCTGACGAGGTGAGTGCTATTATTGATAATATTGTCATGCTGGTCTGGGTGTTACGACTTTCACACCATTTTGAAGAAATTCAGCGCTGGAAGGGCAAAGATATATTACAACACTTTGGAGAAACCAAAAAAAGATTCTTTGATTTAGCTCGGGCGCGTTATCATGAAATTGTTGTAGCATATCCCGAGCTTAAACAAGACGATTTAGCCGTGATTCTTGATTAGTAATACCGCTGATCTATTGGGATCCATCCCGTATAGGGGAGGAGGGAATCATGAGAAAGTTTCTCGGCTCAAGTCTGATTTTCGTCGGACTGGTGCCTGCGTTATGGCATCGGGCACTGAGCAGCCAGGATACCCCGTGTATTCTGCCACCAGAGGGGCTCATCGCATGGTGGCCGGGCGATGGAGATGCCAGGGACATCGCAGGCGGGCGGGATGGAACATCAGTGAATGAGGTTCAATTTGCACCAGGCGTTGTGGGTGAGGCATTCACCTTCAACGGCAGTAATTCCATCGAGGTTTCAGACGATCCTATTTGGACGCTCGGGACCAACTCCTTTACCATTGACTTCTGGGTGAATTTCAGAGAACTCGGAACGAACCGTGCCTTTATTGGACACGATGACGGCACTGGAACGAGAAACAAGTGGATCTTCTATTGGAGTCCTTCAGGTCCGCCTGGCCCTGCTGCACCTGGCTTGAGATTCCATGTCCAGTTTCGTGACCCTGGCATCGCAACGGTCATTCCTGTTTTTGCTCCCTGGATTCCAGCAAGAGACCACTGGTATCATCTATCTGTAACAAGAGAGGGTGTGACATTTTCCATTTACATCGATGGACAAATCGCAGGCACGGGCGACGATGCTTCAGTAATTCCTGACCCCATCGCCCCGTTGAGGATTGGATGGGCAGAGTCAGGATACGCTCTGGATGGAATGCTCGATGAAGTTGAGATTTACAATCGAGCTCTTAGTGCTGGGGAGATCCAGGCTATTTTTGCCGCAGGTAGTGGGGGGAAGTGCAAGGTCGTGGTACAGAAGGCAAGCTGGGGAAATCTTCCAGTAAAATCTCAAGCTGCCTCAAAGCTCGTCTTTGTTACGCATGGTTGGAACAGCGATGCGGATGGCTGGGTAAACGACATTGCCACTGCGATTGCCATGTACCTATCGGAGAATAAACTGAGCGAGGGTTGGGACGTTTGGACCTACGACTGGTCTGAAGACGCTGGTACATGGGAGGATTTCAACGATCCTGCGCTGGCCTCGATAGTAAGAAAGGCCTTCTTTGAGCACGGAGAAGCTCTTGGAGGCGCATTGGCGGTGCCTGACCTGCAATTCAAACATATCCACTTCATTGCCCACAGTGTTGGGGCTTACCTTATCCAAGCTGCTATAAACAGATTGCAGGGAACAGATACGACGATTCACGCAACGTTTCTCGATGCGTTGCAGTACGAACCGGATGATGCTCCCTTTGAGGATCCGCGGTTTGGTAATGGTTGTGCATGGGCTGAGCAGTATGTAAATCGTCCAGGGCTGTGCAGGCTACCCGTGCCGTGCTGTCTGCCCATGACAAATAGAAATGCCTCGGCTGCCTATAATATTGACCTGACAGCAGTTGGGCAAGGTTGCGTATTTACAGAACCAATTACAAGCATGTTAGCCGAACATCAATTCCCTCATGAGTGGTATCTCCTGTCCATTCGGGATCCAATGCATCCGTACGTGCAAGGTTGGGGCTATCCACTCTCAAAAGAGTACAGTGCTGCACTCCCCAGCCACGACGAATACCATCAATGTCAAGACGTCAAGGCAGAAGAACAATGCGTAAAGACACTCCGAAAGATAGGTAGCTCAGATAACGTCGTCCATGATGGCGACTTCTCAGGTGGGACGCTCGGTAGTTGGGCTGTATTAGGCGCTGGTTCAGTGGAGATCATTGAGTATCCCACAGGGAGTGGGAACAGCGTTGCTCAACTTACAAGTCAGTCTCCCATCGCTTTGAGTCAGCAGGTTACTCTGCCCAGCCGAGGTTTCAGGATCGCCTTTGCCTATGGACTTCCAGAAGGGTCCGGATTCGCTCAGGTTTCCTTGGGTACCACAGTGGTACATACGATTGACGCGCAATCGAGTACAGCCGGACCTTACCTTGCTCCTTACGAACGAGTCGTCCTTGAGTCCGGAGCTGGTCAAAGTACAAGAGTAGATCTGGTCTTTGAGTTCAATGGAAGCGTCGGCGATCACCTGTTACTCGATGACGTGCAAATAACTGGATTAGACTTTCGCCCCGTGTTCCGGAGGGGGGATGCCAATGCTGACGCAAGAATAGACATCAGTGATGGGATATTCACGCTAAACTTCTTATTCATAGGTAATCAGAATTCCGAGTGTGTCGATAGCGCTGATACGAACGATGATGGTACGCTTGATATCTCGGACGGTATTGCGGTCTTCAACTTCCTCTTTCTTGGTTTCATGGAACCTCCAGCTCCTGGCTCGTTCGCCTGTGGCCCTGACCCAACAGAGGATAGCTTGCCATGTGTTGAATACCCAGATTGCTGAAAGAATACGCGAATGCTACTCTGGATATGAAGTGTTCCGGTTAAGTACGAAGCGTTCCATGTGAAAGTAACAGAGCTTCCTGTTTTCTTCCGTACTCAGCATGGAGCACAGGGTGATGTTCTTGCCTCCAATGGCGAGAGAGTAGTAACACGAATCGCTATCTATTCCTTCGGTCTCGCAGAGACTATAGTGTTCTGTTAAAAAGGCAATAAAGGCGTAACAATCTTTCCTTACTATATCATCCCAGGTGATCTTGTCACAGATGGAAAGGTCTTCGCTGCCCCCAGCAATTCCGGAGTAGCATCCTGCTCGCCCATTCTCAATCGTGAGCTCGTCACAAAGGGAGAGATTTCTTGTCACCCGTGCGAAGAGAGATATGCATAGGCTCCTCCTGTCGTAGTCTTGAGGATACTGACGACACCCTGCTAATCCCCGCTTCAGTATGCCTTGACACATAAACTCTTTTGCTATAGGATTCCGCACTTGAGTGCACTGCTCCGGATCGTTAAGAAGTACTGCGATTTGCAAATAGCAGTCATCTCTGAGCTCAGGGTAAGTGAGCTGGCTGCACATCTCAGGTTGCCGGGTATCCACTGCCACATTAGTAATGCAAATCTCCCTCGCGCCCCGGTCGCCTTTGCTCATGCAGGATGAGAGTTCTCGATGTTTAGAGTCTTTCTGAGATATGACAAAAAGGGTTAACAGTCCTAAGACTGCAATCGCTATTACACCAGATATAACCATTACCGTCTTTTTCATGAGGAGTGAACGTTCTTTGACTTTATAAGGGTTTGTCTTGAAGCTCTCGATGAGGTGCTCGGGCTTAGTACCAAGAAGTGCGTAAGGCCTCGCCGTCTGGGGAGTTACAGCGTTGTTTTCGAAGGATGTCGATGATGAGTAGAGGACGAGAGATGCGCTTTGTGCCGCTCCGGTTTGAACCTGTTGCCCCTGAGGCCTCGCCTGGGCAGGAAGCCTTGAGCGAGGAGGGAGAGGCGCTCCCGTCGGCCGCAGCCTTGTTGACTCCTGTGGAAAGAGAAATCCTTCGTGAGGCCTGGCAAGCGTTGAGGCGGCAGAAGCCAGAGCTCTACCTCGTGTTAAACGCCCGGCGGAAGGAATGGAATCTCAGGAAGGAAGACAGCAATTACAACCACGAGGTCTCACGAGGATTCTACGTCAGACTCGCAAAGCGCCTTGGCATCACGCCTCAGACCGTGTGTTACCGGTTGAAAGCTGGAATGGAGTGGCTGGCAAGTTGGCTGAAGCAATATGGAAAACCTCAAGAAACTTGAAGATCTTCTACGGTCTGCGGCGGGGAAGATAAGTGCTGAGGCAGAAGCCTCTCCGGAGGAGCAGGCGGTTTTCGCGACGTTGAATGAAGCACTTGTGCCCGAGGACGCCGACCACGGGGAGCAGCGCAGGCAATTTTTTCGATTCCTGGGAAGCAGAATGGCATGGGCAATGATGGGAGCTGCCGCAGGCGCCTTGATGTGCATGGTTGCTTTGCCGTCGGGAAAAGACGCAAGCCGTGAAGTGCTCAATGCAGCGTATGCTGCTCAAGAAAGAGCTGACCTATCGACGCTGTTTACCATCACAAGGAATAAGCTGTTGCCGAAAACGCGCTTTGATCCTTTCTTGTCAGTACTCGTGGCACGAGCGGAGAATCCTGGCGATCCGCTGCGAACGATCGAAACCCATCTTGGAAGAGGGGATGATCGCGCTGCTTTGAAGGCTGCAGCAGAGCGCCTCGCTGTGATGATGAAGGAGAAAGGAGAGGGCAGGCTTGGAGAAGATGCAAAGATGGAAGAGCTGTTGCGGCGGTATCTGCTACGCCATACCGACGAGAAAGTCGTCTCAATGGACATCAGAGGATATGCGTTGATCCTGATCATGCGGCTCTTCTTGGAAAACCCTGCAGACGCGCCCCAGGAAATTGCGGACAGTGAGGAGTTTCGTGAACGCTTGGAGAGCATGCTGGCAGAATGTTCGCAGACCGCTGAGCAGGCAGAGCTTCTCTCTACGATCTCAGCCTTGAGCTGCTCCGGGACATTCAAGAGTGCAGAGAAGCTCGCGGGTCTGCTCGAGCACACGAGCCCGGAAACTGAAAAGCGCCGCCTCCTTCTGTTTAGCTTGGAGAGAATCTACCGGCGTTCCTTCCTTTGCCGGGAGGTGGACGATCTTGGAAAAGGTCGAGGGTGGTTGAGGGAGATCTTCAGAGAATGGGTTAGAAACAACGGGAACAACGACAAGCTTGCCCGCGATCGTCTGAAAGACGTGCTCTCCTTCGAGGCAAGGCTGAATCACGACGAGGACCGGATACGACAGGAGATTGGAGGGAAGTTTCAGGACAACGACGAGCTGGACCCTGCGAGCCATTTTTCAGCGCGTTTCAGTGAGCAGGAGCTGCAAGAGGAGAAGCTGACAGAGAAGAGCTCCTCTCCTCTTGGAAAAGGCCTCCTGGCTGCATGGGACTTTTCTGAAGCAAGGTTTGCGCACCAGGGATCTGCACTCCCGGCCAGGGGCATGCTCACGAATTGCTATAAGGAGAAGCACCTGAACACAGGCCATCTCCGGCTCAACGTCTTTGGTGAGTCAAAGCTCATCCTGCCGTTCCAGGTCAAAGAGGTGCCGGAGCGCGGCGTACAGGTGAAGCTTCGCCAGTTGACAGCCTCAAGGCTTTACTTTCCCTTTCAGGGAAGCGCCCTGTTTACTGTACTGCTCGACGGCAAGGCTCTCGCAGAGAATGTTGTGGTGACCCGCCATAGCAACGATGACTGGGATGGATTCTGGATCTCCAGAGAATACTTCTGGCAAGGGGAGCATGAGTTTACGATTCTGCTTTCTGATGAATCGACGACGACGTATTGGATTTACGAAGTGCAGATTGGATCTGGTTAACGCCGAGGAACAAAGCCGACACGTCTCACTTCAAGCGCCACCATCTTCCAAAGGAGCTCGAATGCATTGGCAGTACTGTGTCCTTGCAGGGACAGCTGAGCCGTTTGGTGGATCAGATATCTTCGTACAGGCAATGGACTCCGAGACAGGATGCATCATAATCAAACCGTTCACAGTCACGATAGACGCAGTGGGTGCGTACCTGAAGGTGTGTGATCCTGAATACCCTGATCCCGTATTAAAACAAGAGCGTGAAAACGATCGCGCACTCGGCCAGCGCCTTATTGCGACAGGAAAGCCCTATTGGCTGGAGCCGTTTCCAGGAGCAACAGACATCGGAACTGACATGATCGTTAATATCGAGGCCTTTTCAGAAGAGGATATTCGCGTTTATGTACGAATCGTCCTGCAGGAAAAAGGATACAAGGTGTCATCTTTGGAGGCGGCTGTGTTTTAAATGCGCTGCCTAATCGTTGATAGGAAATTGGAACCTATCAGATGAGAAAAGTATTGTGATTCGGACTAGACGACAAATAGAACGGCATAGATCCATAAAGCGTACTGGTGCTTATGGAACATGCGTTTGCCTTTCTGGTCACAGATGTATCGACGATGTGTTGGGTGTACAAGGTTGAGTGTGAAGTTCAGTAATGTGTGAAGGCGGGTTGCAAAGCAATCGGCTTTTGTTTTCAAGGAGAGAATCATGAAGGCACTGAATCTGACGGTCAGGGAAAGCACGACGAGAATGGCGGCTGCGGGGATGATGGGCACCGGCCTTTCATTGCTCTTTTGCATCCTCCAGGCATCTGCGACGGTGATTGCACAATGCCCTCAAGGTGGCAGCTGTATTTCTGCACCTCCTGGACTGGTGAGTTGGTGGCCGGGCGATGGGACAGGTCAGGAGTTTGTGTCTGACAATCGCGCTGCGATTGTAGGCAATGTCTCATTTCCATGCGGCATGGCCAGAGAGGCATTTAGTTTTGAAGGTGGATTTCTCAAGATAGCTGACTCTCCTGATCTGCAGATTACAGGTGACCTCACGATCGCACTGTGGGTCTATCACGTGCGCAGCCCCATTCCAGGGTTCGCTCACCTTGTGAGCCGAAGAGGCGCTTCCTGTGGCCCCGTGGCGTATCAACTTGCGGTGAGTAGAGATTCAGGAGCACTTGAATGGCTTTCCGGCGGCAGGAAGGTAACTTCGACGATTAAGGTTCCCGAGAGACAGTGGACATTTGTCGCAAGTGTGTACCACAGGACAGAGCCTGTTTTTGGTTTTTACGTGAATGACCAGTCTGAGGTCGCGGAAGGAGCGATTGCTATTCAGCAAGTTGCTAATGCCGACATAGAGGTTGGCCAGGGACAGGGGTGCCCCGATACAAGTCTGTTTACTGGCTTGATGGACGAAGTGCAAATGTATCGGAGAGCTCTTTCTGATCAGGAACTCCAGGCGATCTTCTCCGCTGGAAATGCGGGAATGTGCAAGGGAGACTGCAATAGCAACGGTATTGCAGACGCCATTGATATCAGCAACGGCACGAGCCAGGACTGCAATACAAACGGAATGCCGGATGAGTGTGAATGTGAAGGTGCGAACTGCGATGCGGGTGGACGCTATAGTGTAGAGTGTCAAGGGGCGCTTGGCAGTGTACAGCTAAATGGAACAGGCTCTAGTTCAGATTGCTCCTGTATGTTATCTTATTCCTGGGGGAATCAAAGCTGTCCTGGAGCAGAGTTTGACGACCCAAGCAGCCCGACTCCAGTGCTTACTGTAGAGTATTCAGGCGGAACTGTGCAATGTAGAGTTGAATTGCGTGTTTCGAATGGTATTGGCCCGCCAGATTATTGCTGGCCAATTATAAGGGTTGTGGACACAACACCGCCAGAAATCACCCTGAACGGGCCAGAGTTTCGGCAGCTTCAATGCAATATCGATAAGTACACAGAGCAGGGAGCAATTGCAAGTGACATGTGTCAAGGAGAAGTCCCCGTAACAATCGCTGGCGATATCGTTGACGCGTCGAAGGTAGGAGGTTATCGAGTTACTTACAATGCAGAAGACAGTTCTGGCAATAAAGCTGTGGAAAAGGTTCGCACGGTGGAAGTAGTTGATACCATTGCGCCGGGGTTCACAGAGCTTCCAGCAAGCATTACGGTTGAATGTGAAGATCCTTGTGGGGTGCCTAAGACAAATCCCGTGATCGCAGCATTCTTGGCAGGAGCTGTTGCAAACGATGCATGTGATCTCAACGTCGCGGTAACGAATAACGCACCAGATTGCTTTCCCCATGGAGCGACTGAAGTCCGGTGGACAGCCCGCGATAAGAATGGGAACGAAGTGAGCGAGATCCGGACGGTGACCGTGGTGGATACAACTCCTCCGGAAATAACGTGCCCTCCGGATATGGTTGTGGACTGCACTACTCCAACAGGAACGGCAATCGAGGATTACGGTGTGCAGGTAGTAGACCGTTGCGATTCCAGCCCGACGGTGGAGTTTGCTCCGCCCCCCGGCACGCCGCTTGGCCCAGGGGTGCATGAAGTCGTGTGCACAGCGACAGATGCCTCGGGGAACGTAGCGCCGTGCGTGTTCACAATCGAAGTGAAACAGCTATCGGTCGAGATCACCGGGCGTGAGTCAGCCACTCGAGGCGATACTGTGAAGCTCACCGCTGAAGTGAGTGGAATAGAAACAGCAGCAAACGAATGGCCGACTTACGCGTGGCGCGTCGTCAGTGGGCGCTGCGAGATGGACGGTTCGAACAACGAGAGAAGTGCCCAAGCAAGGCTAATGAATGCTGGTGAATACGAGAGGCACGATTGTGTGTTGGAGGTGATTGTAGGTGGTAGTGCATGCAATTCTTCCACAGACAATCACACACTTCACTTTGAACCCGGAGAAGGCCGGCGTCTGCCGGCGGACTGCAATCAGGATAGTATTTTGGATATTTCAGACGGGGTATGCTTGCTCGGACACCTGTTCCTGGGTAATCCTTTGCAGCTTCCATGTGGGGACAGAACGTTAGCCGAACCTGGAAATGTGCGGCTGTTGGATAGCAATGGAGATATAAAAGTAGACCTATCGGATGCGGTGAGAGTATTCGGTTTTCTGTTTCTCGGCGATGAGCCGCCTGTGCTTGGCACTGAATGTGCTTTCATTTCTGGCTGCACGGAACGCTGTGCAAGATAGTAAGGTAAGCCTTGCTAGCACATGAGGGAGTCGGGCGTGGAATCACGGCCGAAGTTAGGAAAAGGATCAGGTGGTTGAGGTGCATTGCTGAATAGATAATTGAGCAAGCGGATAGGATCGCTGACATCTACCTTACCATCATCGTTTACGTCAGCAGCATCTATGCAGTCGGGATCTGGTGCTCCGAGGAAGAGCCACCTTAGCACAGAGATGGCATCTGAGATGTCAACCACCAGGTCGGCGTTAGAATCGCCTCGCTTGAATTCTCCTGCTAAAGGGAGTTGGTTAGGATCAACTGCAGTGATGCAGGCATTCTGGGGAACGTAATCATTGCCGGCGCAAGGATAGGAGACGTATGCCCTCTCGGGGTAGACTTGGAGCACGTCCATGTAATCCCCAGGATAGTAGCCTCCTACCTTGTTCGAGATATGGACGGGATTAACGCGAATGCTCCTCGACGGCTGACCATCAACTACCTTTGTATAGTAAACATCGTACTGCGGGAGGTCCGAGTTTTCATGGGTATCGATATATGCTATATGCACAACGCCGGTGCTATCGATTTCTATGTTCGGGAATGCATGGTATGCAGCATGAGAGTGAGGATCAATGGTCGTAGGCAGGCTCCACGTCTCGCCGTCATTATCAGACCAAGAAAGCAAGAGATCCGTATATAATGCATAATAGTCTGATTCAAAGTCAGCAGGGGGGTTCTCTTCACAGGATAGGACTTCTGTGTATAGCATGTAGATGCGCCCGGGATGGCGGGTTGACTTATCAATGGCGAGTTCTGGCCCACCATAAAGCCCCCATTCCCTGTTGCTAGTTGTAGAAACTCTTCCTATATTGCAAGGAGTGAAAGGAGGGCGAAAAGTAATGATATCAGGCCGGGCCAGATCTGCTCCGAATCGGAGGAAAAGTTGTTCCACCTTGAAGTCTTTGCCGACACCGGCGCCACGACTACTGACGCCTCTGAGAGTTCCTAAGGACGTAGTATCAAGGGAGCGGATCATTTTAACATCGCGCGGAAGTGCGAATTCCATGAATGGCTCGGCTCCGCCTTCACCAGACTTAATAAGTCCCGTCCCTATGGTGCCATCGTTGAATCGTACTCCCCAACCTGAAATGAGGATGGTTCCTGTTATCTGATCATAGGCGAGCTTGGGATAATCAATGACCGATCCATCAAGATCTCGAACTGATTCAGGCACGGGTTTAAACAGTGTGCCTTGAAACGCAGATGCTGTGACTGGCCCCCGCCAGAGCGCTCCGACAGTAAGGTCAAGCCCTGTGCGCGGGTGAACAACATGAGTAAGGGCAGAGAGAAGGAGAACTCCATCCTGGGTTACCAAGACATTGGGATCTGCGAATGTTCCAAAGATGGCCCCTTGTGGCCAGTCCAACTGAGCAAAGGACCATGTTCTACCGGCGTCGTGAGACACCGAAACCATGTGATCTCGTCTCCCAGCCATTCCGGCGAGGACGAGGTGATTCGGATCTGTTGGATGACCCGAGAGTACAGACTCCCAATAGCATTTGGAGCAAGTTATTTCTGAGGTATACAGCACAGCCGCTGACAGGGGTGTTTCCGATCCTCCTCCGCCCCGCTGCATAGGGGCTTGAAGCTCTTCAGGCGTGAAGCCGCGGATTCCAAGAGAAGTCCGGTAGACCTGATCCCCAGCCGTGACGGTAAGCTCGTAGAGGTCGGTGGGGATTTCAGGCGGAACGTCAACACGGAGGGAGGAAGGCGTGGTTCTAAGGATATCAAGAGGATGTTCCATACCAGAGGTCGAACCCCGGATCGTGACTTGGGCCGATCCCAGGTCTTCAAATTCTCCGCGTATCCTGAGTGGCTGTCCCGAGAAAAAAAACCGCCGATGCTGGAGACTCGCTGCTTCAGGGACGTAGTCAGGGACAGCAAGCTCCACAGAGATCGGCTTGACGTGAGTATCCGCATGAACCTGTCCGATGAATTGCACAACGATGAGCACGAGTACAAGACATCCGATAGCGCTCCCCTTTGTTATCATGCATGTGAGACGTTGCACATATTTAAAAGGTTTTGCTTAAGTCCCTATCGACTTCGAGGCTGTTAGGTCACCCAGTAGTGGATAACATGTCACTGCCTCGCCATTATCTTTATTAAGTTGTGTTACTTCATAATGTCAACAGTCGTCCCTTTCTCTCATGTCTGTGCCCTTGCGCTCGTTTGTCCGGCAAATCAGTTCTTTGCATAAATACTCAGCCTTGCTTTTCCCAATAACCATTTGGTCTCAAGCTGGATTCTAAAAAGAATCCACGAGGAGGGAAGTTAGCCGGCTAATCCAAACAAGATTGGATAGCGAAGCATATCACTGGCTACAGCAAGAAGAAAGAAGACAGAAGGTGCTACTTGCACTCAAGCAGCCCATGACAGCGAAGCAGCTCTCCAGGCAAACAGGCCTGGATTTGGATTCGTGCAGCTATGCGCTTGGAGAGTTCGCTGTTTATGAGTTAGTTGCGTGCCTCAGCCCTGAAGCACGACGGAGCAGAGTGTATGGATGCACCATGCAGGGCAGAGCATGCCGACGTGCCCTTGGTCTCAATGTGGAATCGTTCGAAGAGTATGCGGCTCCGAACATCGATTGGGAGTTGTATGCTTGGGTGTGCTACAGCCACAGGAGCGAGATTATCAAAGCCATGGATAAACCCCGCAGCCCTGCAGAAATCAAGAAGAAGGCTCGGGCAACTAATCCCTGGATCAGGATGAGCGCGAACAATGTGCGGGACGTGATTCGGCTCTTCAAGAAGAAGGGCGTTGTCGAGGAGGTCTGGGAACACCGAAGAGCGCACCCGCTTTACAAGTTGACTGGGATCGGGGAAGTGTTGAGACAATTGTTAAACAGAGCTGGAGAACCGGCGTCGCCAAATCAGTCCAAAGTGAATTAAGGAGGATAGCAGTACGTCCCTATGGGGATCCGGATTGTAGAGAAGAAAAGAGCAAGACGCTTCGAGGAAATGCTGGAGGAGGAGGCATCGCGTGTGGCGAGAAGCCTTGAGGATCGTGTTCGCGATGCTTCGATTCCCTCTACTCTGGAAGAGCAGATTGCGCTGGCAGTAGAGCAGCTGAGGCAGGTGCGAGAACAGAACCAGGAGTTGCAGCACAGGCTTCTTCTGCTTGAATGCGGCGTGGGGACAGATATTCTGCAATTGGAGCCACGTCCTCACGAATATGTGGATCAACATCGAGAGAAACGGCTTTCGTTAAAGAGCCGCCTCCTGAAGATCGAAGGCGACCGGCAGAGGCTCTCCCTGACGCAGCTTGAGAAGGAGCAAGCGCTGCATGAGAAGCTCCTCTCCCTCTTACAAAAGTTAAAGCTCGTACGCGGATAAAATGGATATCCAGGCTGTTGCGCGAAAACTCGAACCTCTCATGGCGAAGGAAGTGGGGCAGTGGCTCAAGACGCGAGAACTCGGTGATCCTGAAATAAAGGATCTCATCGAGAAGCAGATCATTTCTGTCGCGTACAAAAAGCTCGGTGACTTTCATAAGAAAGTCCTGCTTTCCTTGCCTCCTGAAGAAAAAGCCAAGGGGCCTCTCCATCTCGGAACCGTGGTCTACGAGAAAGAAAAATGGCCCTTCGGGATCTTTCAGAGGGAGCTTACGCAACACCTCGCGATCTTTGGGAGGTCGGGCGCAGGGAAGACGAATGTTGCGCTGCATCTCCTGGAGGAGCTTGTTGAGAAGCGAATTCCGTTTCTGTTTCTGGATTGGAAGAGAACTGCTAGACACTTCCTTCCGCAATTGCCGAAGAGAGCTCGCGTGTACACCCCAGGAAGAAGGCTCTCCCCGTTTCCCTTCAATCCATTCGCTGTTCCTCCTGGCCTTGAGCCTGAGGTCTACTTGCAAAAGGTCGTCGACGTCATGGGAACTGCGTACACGCTCGGGGCAGGGGCGCGCAGTCTGATCCAGAGAGCATTGGGAGAACTCTACCGTCGAGAAGACCGGGGTCCGACAGTCCCAGCGCTGCAGGAGGCTGTTGAGAAACTCGAGACACGAGAGCGAGCCTCGGGGTGGAAGATCTCAGCTCTGCGGGCGCTGCAAGCTCTCTCGGCGGCTTCTCTGGCACCCTCGGACCGTGTCAGGCAGGAGGACCTGGTGCACACGGTTCTGGAGGGAAGCACCATTATCGAACTCGACGCACTCGCCGACGATTCCAAGAAGTTCCTGATCCCTTTGCTCTGCCTGTGGATCTTTCATGCGAAGCTTGCCGAGGAGGGGCGGGAGAAGCTGAGCCTTGTGGTCTTTCTCGAGGAGGCCCATCACGTTCTCCATCGGGGCGCACAAGGCCCGACGGTGATGGAACAGTTCCTTCGCCAATGCCGCGAGCTCGGGATTGGGGTTGTCGTCGTGGATCAGCATCCGTCGCTGATCTCGCAGACAGCTCTCGGTAACTGCTTCGCCACGATCTGCATGAATCTCAAGGATCCGACAGATCTGAACAAGGCTGCTGCCCTCTCCTTGGTGGAGGAGAGTGAGAAGCAGTACTTCAGCCTGCTACCTGTCGGTCAGGGAATCGTCAAGCTCCAGGACCGCTGGCGAAGGCCGTTCCTCGTGCAGTTTCCGCTCCTCGATATCGAGAAGGGAGCGGTGACGGATGAGGCTCTCGCGCGGTATCTCGAGGACAGCAGGGCACTCTCGGGCGTAAAGAGTTCGCCGGCGAGGCCAATAGACGCTCTCGGTCGGATTCGGTTCTCAGATAAAGGGCTGGAGCCCGAGGCCTTCGTGCTTCTCCAGGATGTTCTGGAGCATTCTGACGACGGGGTGGACGCAAGATACGGACGCCTCGGGTTCAGTGGAGACAGGGGGAATCGGCTTAAGAACCAACTCTTGAGGCAGGGCATCGTCGAGGGGCAGCTCGTCAGGATCGGCACCAGCAGAAAGCTCCTCCTTCGGATCACCGACGGGGCGAGGGAAGAGCTGGGTATCGACGGGAGGAATCCGGGGAGGGAGTCCCTTGCCCACGAGTACTGGAAGAGGTACTATGCCCGCCACTTCCGTGAGAGAGGTTTCCAGGTGACCATCGAGGCGCCCAGGCGCAACGGCCGAGCAGATGTCCTTGCGGTGAAGCCCGCAGGGAACGGGACGAGAGCGTCCGAGAGCGTGGCGATCGAGATTGAGACCGGGAAGAGCGACGTGGTGTGGAACGTGAAGCAGGATTTGTTGATGGGATGGAAGGTGATGGTAGTGGCGACGGACGGAGAGGCGATGAGGAGGGTGGAGAGAGAGTTGAGTAGAGCTATGCTCATGCTTACAGGGAGAGTGGAAGTGGTGCAGGCTGGAGGCTTAGCTCATTCCGTACACAAGTAGAATCATGAGCAACATTTGGTTTAGCTGATGACAGAATCGAGGAGACCGAGTTGAACATTAAATTGCTTTGTTCGACCATAGTATTAACGTTTCCCGCGACAATACTAGCCCAAGTCGAGATGATTGAACTGCAAAACACACTTGGCGGTGTCGAAGGCCAAGCAGTGAATATCAACGATAAAGGTCAGATCGTGGGGTGGGCCTCCGACGCTAATGGATTACGCCATGCTGTACTTTGGACGTCCCCAGACTCTCTCATAGATATCGGCTCGCTAGGAGGCACAGCAGTAGCCCATGGAATTAATGAATATGGAGTGGTTGTCGGGAGTTCTCGAAATACAGAAACCCAATCCCGAGCATTCATTTGGGATCAGGCTACTGGAATGAGGGAGGTTGTCTACCCCGGAGTTACATTTCTCTCCGCTACGGATATTAACGAAGCTGGTGTAATCGTTGGAGGTTTTGTAAACCAGAGCGGTGAACAAAATGCCTATCTCTGGGATCAAGTGTCTGCGCCGGTGGACTTGGGTCATCTCGCACTGACGAGCACTGCCTCTGCCCTCAACAGTTTGAACCACGTCGTAGGTTCAGTCCAGCGGCCACGGAGCCTTGGATTCTTGTGGAAGGATCAAGACTCAGAGATTGTTGAGTTTGATTTAGGTGGAGATATGAGCTATGGATATGACCTTAATGATAATGAACAGGCTGTAGGGCTGGCACTTAATGTGAACGAGGAAGGCATTAGTCGAGGCCGCGCCTTCCTCTGGCAGGACAACATTATATCAGATCTGGGAGATCTGGGAGGAGGCTTTAGTTCAGCTCTTGGTATTAACAACGAAGGGGCGATTGTAGGCTTCTCAGACATCATCGGCAACGAATTTGAGCATGCGTTTCTGTGGACTCTGCAGGGTGGCATGCGGGATCTAGGATCAATCGATCTGCACAATAGCGGCGCATATGCCCTAAACAAGTGGAATCAAATAGCAGGTTACGTCGAATCAGATGTAACTGGTGAAATTCGACCCGTAACGTGGCTGGCGCCTTTAGTGCAGACTGGGCCATCAAGTTCTGTCCTGAGCGTTGATTATCTAGGCGGCTCACTTTCTCCCGACGGCGTTTCGCTTCGCTTCAGCGCTGTCGACGTCGATGGAATGACAGAGCTTGTTCGGAGCACGATGGGTTCTGCATTGCCTAAGGGGTTTATGCTGGGAGATCCACCTGTATACTATAGTATTTCAACTACCGCCACATTTAGCGGGAGTATTGAGGTGTGTATAAATTACCGTGGACTTGTGTTCAGCGACGAAATGTCCCTCAAGCTGCTCCATTACAATGGCATGGCATGGGAGGATGTGACCATCTCGCAGGACATGATTGCCGACGTGATTTGCGGGATGACATCAACGTTTTCGCCCTTTGCTCTCGCCAGTTACGACGGCAGATTCTTGAGAGGAGATAGCAATAGTGACGGCGAAGTGGAACTATCAGATGCAATGAAGATCCTTGATGTACTTTTCAGGTCTGGCGATGGATTTTCATGCGAAGATTCTGCTGATGTCAACGACGATGGAGAAGTAGACATTTCAGACGCAGTATTTGTCCTTCTGAGTCTCTTTGGGACTGGTATAGACATACCTGAACCGTCTCTATCGTGTGGATTCGATCCAACTGGAGACATGTTGGAATGCGTCTTCTTTGACAACTGTTGATGTGCAATACGCCCTTCCAAGACGATAAGTGAAGAGATGACCACATGATCAGCAAGGTGAAGAGAACCATCAACCTCGGCAAGAAGGAGTGCCTCGTGTGCGGCCAGAAGTTCCAGCCGGCATCAGGAGCGCAGCTTACTTGCTCGCCGGAGTGCAAGGCTGAGGCGCGCAAGAAGGGGCTCACGAAGCGAGGCCCGAGAACGGCTCGTGGAGGAGTTGATCCTGCGCTCGAAGAGGCTTCTGCGGCGCCGGAGAATGCCCCAAGGAACGACGGCATGAAGGCGTTCTTTAACGGGCAGCCTGTAGACCCTGTGGACCGGCTGCCTGTAGTGGAGGTGCCGGCGAGGGCATCTACAGTTCCGACGTTGCCTCGCCCGAGGGCGATCCCTCCGAAGCCAGTGAAGGCCTGTATCTCCCTGTCAGAGGATTCACCCCTTCCAGAGCTCGAGATTGATCTCACGCCCGTCGAGAAGTACCTGAAGTTTCTTGTTCAGCGGGAGGTTCATCAGGTGCTAAAGGCGGGGTTGAAAGAGGCTGTCCAGGAAGCCTTGGGCGATCATATCAAGGAAGCGGTGAGGGAGGAGATCGCGGAGAGGTTGAAGGGGTTGTTGTCTCCCTGAAACGGCTCAGCACCTGGAATCAAGTGGATAAGGGGTTGACAACGCCCAGAGGAGAGCGTAGAGTCTTTTTTGTCGATAGCCTGGGCGGCTGTCAGTGCCGTGGAGACGCGGCGGAGTATGAGCAAAACTATCGACGTCTTTCTTGGCGGTCCGATCGAGATCGAATCGGAACGGGCATTTCTTTCCAGGCTCGTTGAGGATCTCACCGGAAGGGGCGTGGCCGCGCTGATCCTGGCCAATTTTCACACTCCACGCGATCCCCACCAGGTCGACTTCTTGGTGGTGACCGACGCCGGCGGGTGCCACGTTGAGCTGAAGCACTACACGGCTCCGTTCTCCGGCGGCATCAATGGGCCGTGGCGCAGGCATTTACCCGACGGGTCTACTCACGCCTTAGAGCCGCTGAACCCTTACCAGCAGGCTCTGGCGTGCAAGTATGCACTGAGCGACGAGCTCCATAAGCTGGCAGCTTGCGGTGCAATCAGATTTTCATCTCAACCAAGGGGGAAGCTGTACAAGCATTTCGAAAGTGTCGTCTGCATCTATCCCTCTCTGCCTTCGGGAACACACGTTGATGCGTTTGGCCACGTGGGCCTGAAGGGTTATCCAGAGTTCTTAGACTTCATTCTCACAAGGAAGCCGGATCCTTGCCTGCAAAGAGAGCATTGGCTGGCGCTCGCTTTGCGCCTCGCTCTCATCAAACAAGAAGACCTGAATGAGATCATAGAGAGCAATGCCTGCACAGCGAGAAAGACAGTGGAGGAGTACGAAAAGCGGTTTCAGGCCTTTCATGCTTCACTGCCTTCACTTGTTCCAACAAGGCTACGCGCAGGGAATGGGGAGACCATTCGGTCTGATGCGATGCTTGATCGTCTTGCAAGAGCACAGCACAGCCAGCTTATCGGGCCATCGGGTAGCGGGAAGACGCATCTTGCTAAGCACCTTGCTCTCGGCGCGTTGGAACGTGGCGTAACTCCGCTCTTCGTTCCCGCGCAATACTTTGAAGGAAGATTTTCGCACTTACTTGATCGAAGCATTGCTCATGTCTATCCAAACACCGCTTCGCATTTCTTGAGGAATATCCAGGCTGCTCAAAGGCCTTTACTGTTGATTGTTGATGGCATTGACCGCGTTCCAGCCTCTTGCATAGGATCTTTTATAGAGGGACTACAGGCTTTCTACCTTCGATGGAAGACCCCTATTCTCTTGACGTCGCAAGATCAGGTCAGCCTTCCAACGGAGCTGAAAGGCGAAGTGTATTCACTTCAGGAACTCGATCAGGAAGAAAAGGAAAAACTCTTGAGAGCGTATCTCGGGGAGTCTGGCGAGGAGCATACACGGCTCTTCGAGCCGTTTAGAACCGCTTATGAAGTGCGCATCGCTGCGGATTGTATCGTTGACTTGAATGATCGGGTTACAAAGCCCAAACTGCTTGATGTCTATATTCAACGCAACTGCGAGAAGACCAGCGATCCACCTGTTGTTCGCCTCATGCTTCGATCATTGGCACGCTTCATGGCTGAACAGTTGGTAAGCACAATCTCTGTTGCAGAGGCATGGCGAATAGCAGAGTCAGCCCTTCAAACGGGAGGAGAAAAAGTCAGCCTTGTCAATGAATGGGCTGACACTGGTTTAATTTTGCTTGAGCACGGCAGTTGGAGATTTACGCATGAACTCATTGAGCGGTTCCTACAGGCTGAAGCTCTCAGTCAGGAAGTGCGGTCTGCAACTTTCTTGAAAGAGGAAATTGTTCGTCCGCGGAATCAGCATGTTTCTGCTTTCATTGTGAGTCTCCAGAAGGATGAGCAAAGGATCAAGGCTTGCCTCGAAGTAGCTGATGCAGACCTCCTCGCGGAGGCACTGCGTGGGTCCCTTGGAACGCTTACCATGCAAGTTGCTCTGGCTGAAGTCGAGAGTCTCTTGGGACGATCGCTCTCTCAGTTACAACAAGCAGAGTTATCAGTAAAGAGAGGCGAGCACTGGCTCGGAGAACTCGTCGTGAACAATACAGCAGCATGGACAGCATACGATCGAACGCTCATGAATGCGATGGGCATAGTAGTAACTGAAGGCATTCTGGTAGCGAGTGTTTTCGAACTTGTGAGAAGAACAGATGAGAAAGTCATAGAGTACCTGAGATGCCATGAGATTGATAAGGAAATACGCAGCGATGTATTTGCTTTGCAATACGCGCTACTAAATCCTGAGACGCATGAGCTTCCTGCTTCAGTTATTGTCCATCGTGCCCATGGTACCTGTAAGAGGATTGCTGTTGCCTCTCTCGACAAGATTGCATCTTTGTTGAAAACTGCAGATGAACGTACTCCTGGTGAGTTGTACCTCTTGTGTTCACTCTATCCCTGCGAAGGTGCGCAAACGCTTGATGCATTGCCGGATTTCTTGAGGGTGTGCCTGCAAACCGGCATTGCTCATCTTCAAATGGAAGCACTCCGACTTGCAGAGGGTTGTTCGCAAGCACTTTCAAGACGGGAACCCGTTCGTGAAAGAGTAAAGGGAGTTTTGCAGCGGTTTGATTCACACAATATAGGAATAAGCTCGTCTTTAGTTGATGCGATGCTGGCCTATGAGATGGTCGAGTCGCCTGTAAGCATGGAGCAGGCATTGAATCAGATGCAATCGCTGCTGAAGAACCCAGAAGATCCTGAGAGTCAGCAATGGGCTCACACATGCATCACCAGGATATTTGAGGATGTGTTTCAAGCAGCTTACTATCACGCATTCCATGAGCTTACGGAATTGCAACAGGTGGATTTGCTTACAATGGCTGCATTAGCGGCAGAGTATATTGGGATGTTTGAAGATTGGACTCTTGCGCAGCTAATAAAACACAACAATCGAAGATCTCTTCCTGCTTTTCTTCGCTGGGCTACTGAAATACAGCCTGACACTCCTTTTCAACAAGATACCGCGGCGACGTACTTCTATCCTACTTTCCGCACATCTCGCATCGCATTTTCTCGTTTTATCACTCCGAGTCGACAGCTGCTGTACGATACTTGCTGAAACTCAGATATGTCTGGAATCGAATTGTCCAGGGACTATATACGGACGCGCCGTTGTTCTTGCAAGCATATAGTGTGAGTCGAAAGAATCTGAAGATGACTTATAAAAATGCTGATGACGTAAGTCGAGCGCCGCTGATGTTATGACTTTTGTGCTGGCATAAGTGATTTAGCATATTTTCAGACCGTTGACACCGCGTGGCTGTTGTGTGACTCTGGGCGGCATGAAGAGAAAAGAACCGCAAGAGTCTCGCAGGCTCAAGCCGTGCGCAGGAAGTCGTGCCCTGGCCGCCGGCCAATCCCTCGTGTCCTACACTGTCGGCGCCTTGCCAATCCTCAACCGAGTCATTGAACGTGCACAAATCGCGGACTTCCTTGAAGACTATTTGCCGCGCGATCTCCGATACAAGATCTCGCCCGTGCACGGCATCCTGCTCTTGATCAGGAACTACATCTGTTCGCGAGAGCCAATCTATGGCGTCGGCGAATGGGCGAACCGTATAGCCTCCGACCTCCTCGCGCTCACCCCCAGTGACATCCCGCACCTCAACGACGACCGTGTCGGTCGCTGTCTTGATCGGCTCTTCGAATCGGACTTCGCGTCCATCGTTCTTGCCGTGGTTGTCCATGTGATCAAGGAGTTCGGGGTGAACCTCGAAGAGCTTCACAACGACTCGACAACAATCAGCTTCTGCGGCCGCTACCAAGGCGCTGGCGAACAGAGTGTACAGAGGGGTAGGATCGTTCACGCAATCACCTGGGGTCACTCCAAGGATCACCGTCCCGATCTCAAGCAGCTCCTCTACAACCTTACCGTGTCCGCTGACGGTGCCGTGCCCGTGCACTTCTTCACCGGGAACGGAAACCTCACCGACGACCAGACGCATCGCGAGACCTGGGACTTGCTGCGGAAGTTGAAGGGTACCCCGGACTTTCTCTATGTCGCCGACTCGAAGCTCGCCACGAAGGAGAACATGAGCTACATCGCCGGCGAAGGTGGACGCTTCCTGACCGTGCTGCCAGAGACTCGAACGGAGTGCCGGGACTTCAGGAAACTCGTCACACCGCAGGCAGTCTCCTGGCGGAAGATCTGGGAGAAGACGGACGAGAACGGCCACATCACAGACGTCATCTCGATCGCCGACCATCCAACAACCTCGATAGAGGGCTACCGGTTGATCTGGTTCCACAGCACCCGGAAGGTAGAGCTTGACGTGATCTCCCGCAACGACCGCCTCCAGCGGGCTCTCCGTGCGCTGGCCATCTTGCGCCAGAAACTCCAGTCCCCCCGGACTCGCTACCGCCAAGAGGCTCGTGTCCGCGACGCTATCGAAAAGCGCCTTGTACCCCTTGGTTCCACGGAGTGGATCTCTGTCGAGATCAAGCAGTACGAGGACGAGCGCTTCCGTCAAGATCGCCGGGGCAGGCCGGGCAAGAGCACCAGGTATCGCCGAGATGTGCGGACGAGGTTCGACATCGAGTACAAGATCGATCCCCTCAAGGTTGCCGAAGACGCTCTTCAAGACGGCATCTTCCCGCTGATCTCCAATGACAAACACCTTCCAGAGCTCGAGCTCCTTCGGGCGTACAAGCGCCAGCCGTTTCTGGAGAAGCGCTTCGAGCAACTGAAGACGGACTTCGAGGTGGCCCCTGTGTACCTGAAGACCCGGAGGCGGATCGAGGCGCTCTTGTGCGTCTACTTCTTTGCGCTCCTCGTTCAGGCGCTCCTGGAGCGGGAGCTCCGCAGGGCCATGGACAGCAGCGGGATCGAAGAGCTGCCGCTCTATCCCGAAGGTCGCCCCTGTCGCGCGCCGACGACCCGGCGGATCGTCGATGTCTTCGAGAATATTCAGCGCCATGAGCTGATCACGAAGGACGGGTCGAGCGACATCTTCGTCACCGAGCTATCTCCTCTGCAGACCAGAGTGCTCAAGTTGCTCGGCATCTCACCAAGCACGTATGGCAACTGACTCGACTGCGGCACCATGGTTAAATTCAGGAAATCGCGATGCGAGATGTGCGGAAAGTAGGTTCTATGCGATGATTGGATGTGCGTTGTTTCTGGATTCTCCTCCATGCATGGAGACTCCCACTGGTGACCATCATGCTTGGCAGGCATATGGGCAGATCACGTTCTGGTTGCACAAGAAGGAAATGGCGTTCGCTGAAAGTTATGCAAAATGCCTGCCATTGCTCTCGAAGCTGCGCAACGAACTTCCGTTCGAGGCTGTTGACCCCTTAATGCACCTTGACAGTGTCGAAGTGAAACTGATGCAGCCTCTTAATGTGCTTTCCACGCTGTTTGCCCAATTCCAGAAGGAGATTCGCGAAATCCTTGAGTTCGGGCTGCGGAACAATAGGAGGCTTTCCACGCTCTTTATTCGAGGGCATGATAGGCTATGGCAGGAGCGCACATGTTTCATAATCGAATCTCTCGGAGAGGTTGGGGACGCGAATACCATCAAGTTGTTAGGGCCGTTGCTGGAATCGAGAGAATTTGGACGAAGTACTGAGACTGCTCTGCGGAAAATCAAGAACAGATGACTACAAGAACCCAGGAACCCCGCCTTCCTTCCTTCGGTGTACAAGGCAATCCTCAGGCAGAAGTCGGTGTTCGCCTCGGTAATCTCTGCGTATTCGTTTGTCCTCGGCAGGTGAGATGTTTTGCCCTTGAATCCTGAGCCCCCATCCCCGAAGGGGTGACATTTTGCTGGAGCTCTCGGCAAAGGCATAAGAAGGAGCCCTCCTCCTTCGTCGGTTTCCCCACTTAAGCCTTTGGGTTTTCAACCTGCCCTCGCCTCCAGTCCTGAAGTTGCGTTTTTGAGAAATAATTTCAAGGCCGTCCGCAAGGGAGGGCTCAACAACCTAAACAAAGCAAGGAGGCAAACATGGAAGCAACATTTATTGAAACCAGGAAGGGCGATGGCTTTAAGATTGTAGTGAATGGGACGTGGTTCTACACGAGCAAGAAAGAGCTGTTCAAGGCGATCAACACCAAGAAAGGGTGCAAGTTCAGAACCATCGATGATGACGAGGAAGCCATCGAGGGAGAGGCGGAGAGCCTCTCCTCCTTTTCACCAAGCCGACAAGGCAACACAAGGGAGGTAAATGGAAAATGGAAATAACAATTGATGAAAGAGCGAATAAGTATCTGCAGGCGTTTGAACAGATCCGCAAGCGAGTTGCCGACGACAAGCTGGCGACGGTTCTTCTTCAGGAGATAGCAAAGGACATGCGGATGGATCGCATGGAGAAAAACGGCAATGGAAAAGACAAGCCAGCGACCGAGAAGCAGATTGCGTACTTGAAAAGTCTGGGTGTAGAAGCAAAGCCGGGACTGAGCAAGAGGGAAGCATCGCTGTTGATCGATCAGCATAACGGCGTAAGGTCGGAGTGATCTGATGTCCTTAGGGGAGGGAGAGCCCGCGTTTGTCTTTCTGGGCTCTCTCCCTCGAAAGAGAAAGCGGAAGATTTAAATAGGAGGTATACCATTGATATACCATGAAAGTAGTCAAACAGGTGGTGCGAGTAGGGAATACGGGCGGCGTCCTTGTTCCTCGAGAATGGGTGCATGGACAGGCTGAGGTAAAGCTTCTTGAGAAGCCGCTCGACATAGAGGGCGACATCCTCAGGTTGCTAAAGGATCATTTGCCAGACGTGAAGGGCATCTACCTCGTCGGGAGCTACGCTCGAGGAGAGCAGACTGACAGGAGCGATGTGGATGTTCTTGTCGTGACTGGACGAACGAGTCGCAGAATCGAAAAGGGAAAGTACGAAATGATCCTCATTTCGGAGAAGCAGCTGGAGGGGCAGCTGCGAACTAATGCCTTGCCATTGCTTCCCATGATCAAAGAAGCGAAACCGGTGCTGAATGCAGAGCTTTTGAGCAAGTATCGCGATACGAGGCTTTCCCAGAGAAACCTCAAGTGGTACTTTGAGACGACATCTTCAGCGCTCGATGTGGTTAAGGCTGTGATTGCTTTGGATCAGGATTGCGGGGATCTCGTGTCAGACAACACGATGTACAGCCTAGTCTTGAGGTTGAGAGGTGTCTTCATCGTGGAATGCCTTATGCAGAACAAGATTTGGAAGACGAGGGCACTGCTCAAGCTTATCAAAAGGCTTTCTGGATCCACAGAGCCGTACTCTGCTTATCTGAGGAGCAAAGACAGAGCAAAGGTGAGAAGGGCGATTCCTGTACAGACAGCGCAGGCATTCATAGAATACATCAAACAAAGGCTTAGTGTTCAGAAAAAATGGGCAGAAGCAAGAAGTTGAGGAAATCCATAAGAGGAATTGAGCAGCAGATTGAGAAGCACGAGGAGAAGATCGAAGCCTACAAAGGTCGGAACGACACTGTGATCCCGTACTGGCAAGGGGAGATCAAGAGGTTGGAGGATGAGAAAGCAGCGAGGGAGAAGAAGCTGAAAAGGGAATCGGCCTCAAGCACCGATGGAGGCATAGCATAGCGTAAAGGCATGCAAGAGGCGTCGCAGTTGATCGATCAGCACAACGGCGTGAGGTCGGAGTAATCTGACGCAATGAGGGGGGTACAGGCGAGTTGATTGTCGTGCCTGCCCTCTCAGCTTTTTATCGAAGAACGACCACCAAAAGGTTTAAATAGTTGGTTATCCTCAAATAGATAACAATTAAACAAAGTAGTTATTCACATGGCATTTGAAGTTAAAACGCGACAATGGGGGCACTCTGTAGGAATTGTTATCCCGAGCGAGACCGTGGAACAGCTCAAGATAAAGCCTGACGAAGCTCTTGTCGTAGAGATCCATAAGAAGGGCAATGTCCTGAAGGAACTCTGGGGCGCTTTCAAGTTTAAAAGTGATCCTCACAAGATAATAAAGGAGGTGAGGAGAGAACTTGAAGGCAAATGGTTGCGGTGACGAAATGCTTAGACACGTATGCCCTCGTGGAAATCGTGCGGCAGAATCCGAAGTTCTCAGAGTATCTCAATGGCGACTTTGTCATCACTGATCTTACGCTTGCGGAGTTCTACGGAGTCCTCCTGAGAGATGAAAGCGAAGAGTTGGCTGAACTCTGGTTTCGCAAACTGGAGGTCCATGCAGTTCCGGTTGACAGAAGCATTCTTCGGGAAGCTATCAGGTTTCGCCATGAGCACAGAAAGGCTGGCATTTCGCTGTTCGATGCTGTCGGCTACATCTTCTCGCTAAACAGAGGTTTCCCGTTCGTTACCGGAGACAAGGAATTTGAGAACTTCAAGAACGTGGAATTCAGGAAGAAATGACGCTTTCGGGTCGCAATCCGTCGTGAAGGTGTTTGATATTCAGGAGTTGGCGTCACTGCGGTAGTTGCGTCTGCATCTCATTCCGATTGTTCACTTCTTCTTTCCGACGGTAAACGATCTTCCGCAGTGGCTGCAGTCGAAGCGCGGTCTGAGTCCGAGGGTTTTTGTCTTGCGATGGCCGTGGTGGGTTGTCCGCCGTGAGCCGCAGTACGGGCATCGTGGTTTGGTCTTGGATTTCATGGTTCACCTCCTCCATGACGAGGCGGCAGCGGCTTATAAGGGTTGCGGTCGTGGGGCGTGGGAGGAGGGCGAGGGCCGTACGCTGCAAGTGGGGTACTTGACAAGTAAGACGTGAAGGCATAAGGTCGCTTGCGCAAAGTGGGCACCATGAGCTCAAAGGAAAAACAAAGGGTTGAGGAAGAACGAAGCCCGCCGTTCGGCGACTGTCGGCCGTGGCTTTGTGGTTCATGGTTGTACTGCGGAGTGGCGCTCGGCTACACGGAGTTTGAAGCGGACGCCCGGGTCGGTCATGGCTTTAGGGGGAGGGTCGCGACCCGGCGAGAACTCAGGAGGTTTGCGATCGAACGCGCACTCGTCGCGTACGGCATACTTTAGGATGGAAGGAAGGAGATTCCTCTGCCAAACAGATTCCTTTTTGCAGCAAACAGTTTCTGATGGTTACAGTTGCGGGTCGGTGATCCAAAAGGAGGGTTTGGATGGAAATAATAAATACGCTAAGAAGGAATAGAGATCTAATAATTGGAGTCGGTCTTGTTGTATTAGGGGTGATCTGGTGGCTATTACAAAACCAGCCTATTGATAAGACATTTCCTGAGACTCTGCGGCATCTTGTGTTACTGTTCATGGTACTGCTTGGTGTTCACGTGCTAGACCGATGGTTTTTTCGTGAGAATGTTTTACGCATGGTTGGTAAAGGCATCGAGGCAACTCAGACACAGTGCAGCGCGCTGTTAGATTCCGTGATAAAAGCCGGTGTCGAGTACGTTTATTGTAGCAGGGAAGACGCACGAGCGGACATCAATGACGCTATTAAGAGAGCAAAACGGAGAATATGCCTTCTCGGTGTTGCCTTGTCAGAGAAACTTGTGCTTTCTCAGATACTAAACACATCAAGAAGCAATCAGCGGGTCAGAAAGAAAATGCGCATTCTCCTATTAAATCCCTATTCGAAGCCTGGGATATATCGGACCATTCTTGAGAGTTCCAAAGGAGACGTCCGCGAAATTGTATTCTCGGAGGAGCAGCGCGTCGAAGTCTTCTACAAACAAAGACTACACAGCGACTTCAATACCGCATATCAAACCGTAAGGGTTAATCCCGGGCTAAAAAACAACGTCCGCTTTTATAGTAACGATCCTCTCTGCTGGTTGGTAATCGTCGATGATGTCCTGTTCTTTCAACCCTATACGTTCGGTGGCCGCACTCCTGAGGATTTTGGGTATTGTTGTATTGGAGATAAAATGCCAGTGTGGAGGTTCTCAAGGAAGAGCAGGGCATTTGCTACACTCGAAGACCACTTTGAGAAATTATGGAAATCGTCCGATACCGACATGGCTCTAATGTCACAACTCAGCAAGACCATGAGTGCTCAGGATAAAATAAGAAAGATAGTAAATGCAGAGAAATCATACTTTGAGTTTATATACACCATGCTCTACGAAGGGGGCTGTGACGAACCGCTTTGGCATGAGTGCGACCGTGAGAATATTGATGCAGAAATGACAGTCAAGAAGGATTCTATCCAGTCGCGGTTCAAGGCTGTGATTACCCAATACTCTAATCAAGGATTGCGGGTAACTCTCAAGGAAAAACAAGATGGTAAGGAACTAAAGAAAGGGACCTCAGTTATATTATTATTTACTAATCCAAAGGAATCACTGAACGATCTGCATGCTTTTGGAAATGTTTATAAGATTGTAGGCTTTGATAAAAACACGCGCGTCGTGGAACTGGCAGTGCAAAACCCTTAAGTGGGTTTGTCACGTTAAGGGAAAACACATTACCAGCAACAGGGCCGGTTGCGGATGTTGTATGGAGTTCGCTACGTGCTACGCCTCCGCTCCCTAAAGGCAAAAACATCCTTCCGCCGGCACGGCGTGGCTCCGCGTGCATAGCCCCTACTTCGCGAACCTGTTAACTGGGGAAAGACGCTACTTCTTCTTCGCGCCCTTCCTTGGGGTGGTGAGGCCGAGCTTCTTCAGGCGAAGGTTGACGGTTGCTACGGAGACGCCGTGCTTCTCTGCGATCTGCTTGGCAGTCATCGTCGCCTTCATTTTCGCCAGCTCATCCTTCGTAGGGCTGAAGGAACCTCTCGGAGCTCTCTGACGCTGAGCGCCGTTGGTCGGCTTTGCAGCAGCAGGCCGTCCCCTCTTCTTGCCCGTGGATGCAGCCCCAGCCCCGCCGGTGAGGGCCTGGACGTTGCGAATCAAGGTCGCAAGCTTGCTAACGCCGTCGTCGTTGAAGATGCCGAAGTCCGCGAGGGTTTGAAGATCATCAGTCGAAGCCATGAATCCGTTCTCCTCTGAAATGGAGTTGAACCAACACCAGTATCGATAGCAGCGCAGTGTACAGAGCTGTTTCGGCAGTTCAACAGGAAAATGTTGAGGACGGACTGCTAAATCCTATCTGGGAGCGACTTGGCAGATAAAGGGAAAACGCACAGATTAAGGAACAAACTACGTGTGGATAGACTGTGGAAAGGGCAAAACAGTGCAAGCCTTAAATATTTGAAGAGTCATGTATTAGGAGAATGGTGCCGGTTTACTCGTTTGATGATCTCGACGACATGTTCGAGCACATGAGAGAAGACATGGACGAAGCAGACAGCAGAGTGAAATCATGGCAGGCCTGCATCAAGCCCGGCGATTACTTCATGCGAGAGAGCGGGCTCGGGTTCACCATCTATGGCGAGATCCTCGACGAGGAGGAGCCTCGGCCAGAGCACCTCAAGCACTACAGATTGTGCAAAGCCTACTCTCAAGCCTGCCGGCAAGGCGAAATGGGCGATGTCCACGTCAGCACGATCGACGAGCTTATCTTCAAAGAACAGTTCGAGGCTGCGCAGAGGAGCGGATGGCGATGAAGCAGCCTGTCACCAAGAGAGTAGTCCGCAACCTTCAAAGCCTTCTGGACTCTTGCTGGAATCCTGAAACAAAAGGCTTAGACGAAGACAGCGTGTATCTTCTTGAGAAAAGAATCAGACAATACCGGAAACGCTACAACAGCTCCTTCGAATACTACTCCTTCATGGCAAGACTGTTTAAGGACTCCTTAGATGCAGAAGAACCAGGAAGGAGGGAGATGAGATGACGAAGAAGTACGACGTGAGCGGGCAAGTTGAGGTCAAACTGTCTCTGCAGAGCGTACTCAGTCGTCTGTCTGCAAGGTGAGATGGGCGATATTCACGTCAGCCTGATTGAAAGGCTTCTGGCAGAACAGGAATTCGAAGAGGTGAAAGTGGGGGGGTGGAAGCCGCCGTGAAGGCAGTTCAAGTGATGGACAAGGCTGGAGACAGAGGAGTGAAGATAGAGCATGCACAATAGAGCATTTGTAACGTTTGAAAGGGAAAATGTGGAGACTTCCCAACAGGCGAGAGACTACGCCTTGCAGTTCTTGGATGGAAATGGATTTGCTGCGAGAGGCAGGTTTGCGAAAGGTCCCAGTGATTGGTTCGTCATTGGCGGGCGCTGGAGTGGCTATCTTCAGTTGGTGAACAGAGGTATAGACTTTTATGGAAAAGTTCATGAAACGCTGAACACCACTACTTTGAGCGATATCGAGGTAGAGAACAACAGGGGTATGCTTCAAGGCTTATGGCAGAAACTCGGGTTTGAAGGCGAGAATCCTTACATTCGTAATAACTACAAAGAGAATGGATACGATGATGATGCCATGCTTGTAAATCAAGTCCTCTATGATAAGGTTCTTAAAGAGTATGAAGGAAGAGAAGAGGATGAAAAGGGTGAATTCTGGGATTTAGAAATGGAAGAGGTCAAAGACGATTTCATCTGCAGAAAATGGATAGCCCTTGTCGACTACCATTTGTAGAGCACGCACTATTTGATAAACGTCCACCCGAGGCGCTTTCCCGTCTACGAAAACTCTCGACTTCTCCTTCCGCTGCGGATAGATACTACTACTCGTCCTCCGAGCGATCAATAAATCTTAAAGTGAATTCCCAGCCCTCGTACGTTTCAGCCATCTTGCCGAGCTGTTTCAGGGACAGTGGAATTCCGTCCACGACGAATAATACTTGGCTGTCACGATAAGTGATTCTACCTCTGAGAGTGTCGTGCGATGGGTAATACCGCCCCTTCTCTTTGTAGATATGCTTCGTTGACAGCCTGCGTCGCATCTTGTCTCTCAGCTTTCCGAGAGCGATATAGGGGCTGCTGGTATCGAAGGCTGAGAAGTAGTAGCCGCCGTCGCCCTTTACTTTCTCGATAGCATCTACAATGAAACCCAGTTGAGCATCATGGTACCTGATTTCAAACTGCCGCTCCTTTCCTGAGAAGTCCCTCACCTTTTCCTGAATTGGGAAGTCCTGCTCAGGGTCGTTTTCTTTTCTGTCTTCTTCGAATGGGAAGAAGCGTCCGTTCAACTTCATGGAACTCACCTCCCGGATAGCTGTGTTTACGCATTCAGGAGCCAGGGTACCAGATTCCCGTCCTCTGTCAAGGCCTCAGCAGGCAAAGCAGTTCAACGCTTTAATATCGTGATCACTCTTTAGGTAGATGCGACGGATAAAGAATTACGATCTTGAAAGAGCACCCAATGAGAGAACAGTGCTGAAGTACAGAGACAAGAGAGGCAAGCACGAGGTGGAGCTCTCCTGTGGGTATTACGACGAGGTAGAGGCTTTCAAGGAACGAGATAGGACGTTTGTCCTCTCGTGGAACGATCGATTAGAATATGCAGGCGTAGAATGCTTCAAGGGACATGAGAAGCTCAGCGAACTCTTCATTCAGGACAGCCAGGACATTGAAGCGGTTCTAGGAAAGCACGGGCTGGAGTTGACGCCAATGACCATAGTGAAAAGACTGGCCAAGGCTCTTGAGATGAGAGTGCGAAAGGCGGAGGGTAAAGGACTCTAAGATGAAAATACAAGCTGCAGTGTACTATCCTGTTGTCGTTGACATGGAAGTTGACATAAACAAGCCGTGGAAAGCACGCGAAGATATTTTGCGAGCCGCCGATGCTGTTATCGATTCAACTCCGATCACGCCAACCCTGGAGAATGTTGTGGCGTTGCCAGCGGGCCGCACTTCCTATGTGGACATTACGAAGCTCTTTGAAGTGGAGGAAACGGGTCCTTAAGGGTCGCTGTACGGTAACATGTCACTCGAACACAAAGCCGGGGAAGACTGGAAAGCATTCAAGTTTGCAAAGCCTCAGAAGCTCCAAGCTGAGGGCTTCCTCGACGGAAAGCCCCGATATTTCCCTTGTGCAGGGTGTGAAGAGGTAAAAGCGATTGCTGGGTACGTTGCACGGGAGCTTGGTGATCTCAATGACATTCAGGTTATTGAAAAAGAAACCCGGAGATACTTAGCTTATTACTGGAAGAACTGTTTTACGAAGATGAGGAGGAGGAATGGTGAAGTATAGAATCAAATGCTGGATCCCTGTCGAGCCAGGAGAGGAGCAGTTCTACGATACTCTTGAGGAAGCAAGAAGGGATCTGGAACACTGCCACTTTCTTCAGCCAGAGAATATCTACAAGATCGAGCCTGTCAACGACGAGGACGATGGCGCAGAAGAAAGAGGCCTGGAGGGTTTGGCCGAGGAATGAGGATGCGTAGGATAAAGAACTACTCGTTAAAAAGACAGCCATTTATGCAGCCTGTGCTGACCTATCGAGATAGAAGAGGGAAACATTCAGTAGAGGTGAACGCTGGGAAGCTCGAGAGGATTGAAGTCTTTAGAGATGGAGAGAACACGTATGTGCTGTCGTGGAATCAAGCTGCTGGATATATGGGTGTTCAGGTCTTTCGCGGACTGGAGGAGCTCGGAGAGGTTGTGCAAAACCAGAGAGGCCTCGAATCGGCGGTCGGGAATATCGGAGTATACGTTCCTCCGCTATTGATCGTGAAAACAATGGCACGGGAATTTGAGCGCAGATATGGTTCTCGAGCACATTCTCGTGGCAACGAGTCGAAAGCATTTAAGGTTAGGCTTAAGGATTTGATCCCTGAAGCCAGAGTGCGATATCGTGAGTTTGTGAAAGGAGAAGCTCCCCGGGGATCACTTGCAATTGTGGAGAGGCCTGAGGAGGAGGAGCGATGAGCGAGCCTGAAGGACTTGGCGCGGGAATGAGGATGCGCAGGGTCAAGAACTACGAGGTTGGGTGCGACAAGTTCGAATCTCCGACGATAACCTATCGGGACAGGACAGGAATGCACGTCGTCGTGCTCAATGCGGGTGGCCTCTGGAATGTAGAGATCGAGGTCTTTCGCGAGAACCGGTACACCTATGTACTCAGCTGGAACGACCGGCATCCGTACGTTGGACTTGAACGATTTCTCGGGCAACACCGCAGGGGCGATCTCTCGTTCGGCAAGCGCGAGGCAATAGAAGAGGTCCTTGGCAAACGACCTTTTGAACTCACTCCTATCACGATGGCGAAAAGATTGGCAAGATATCTTGGCAAACCAGGAGGCCCACCAAGCATAAAATGAAGCCCTACGATTACCACCCAAATCTCCGAGAACTAACGCCTCATCAATACTGGCTGCTGCAGCATCAAATAACTGCGTTCTGGCATGGGTTTGGGATTAGCAATGGGATCTACGTTCGCAGGGACGACCTTCAGGAAGGGAAGTACAGAGGCGGAGAGAATTGGCTACGTGTGAGGCCTGAGAGGATGCAGAAGGAGTTAAGCGATTACGTGAAGTGGCTGGGATCCTATAAAGAGAAATGGAATGAGGAAAGCAGTCCAGAAGAGCTGAAGATGTATGAGCACGGGCTGCAGAGTCTCTTGAAACATGAAGGCCGAGACCCTGAAAGACTTGAGATCCTCCGTATGATTAGTTTATTACAAAACAATGTATGGGTGGAGGTTGATGGAGGCAATGGGAGTCTTTGATTATGTTCCTTCAGATATGATTCGCCGTCCCTATCGCCCTAAACCAGAGACACTGGAAGAATATCTCCGTCGCTATCCTCGTATCTGCGCACACATCATCGCCGAGAGCTTGGGGTATGCAACTCCTCTTCGCGCAGCGTCGATTCTCAAGGATGCAAAGGAAGGCAATGAGAATTGGTGCGAGTGGGTCTACTCGTGCTACAACAAGGATCCGAAGATCCCTGTGAAGAATGCAATTCAATGTCGCCACCGCCACGAGGGATACATGGCTGAGTATCGGCTTGCGTATGCGATTGTAAAGAGGCAGCTGGATACTGGCGAGGAGCCGATGTTTGCGAGTTGGTTTTAGTGCTATAGTCACCTACGTGCACTCGGAAAACCTTGCACGGAATAGTTATTTGATTTCGCTTCCACAACAATCCTTGTATCGGTCTCATGCTGTGAGCCGATGGATCAATTCATCTCGGCACAGGTGGGTCAGTTTATCTGAGCGCCATAGTCTTCTCGTGAAGAAACGTCAATAGCCTTGCTTGGGTAGCTGCTAAGTACGGGCTTCTATCGAAGCATCCCCTTTTGGCCTTGTCTACCCAATAGTTCAAGAGCCATGTGTTGAAATTCTCGCCACTCCAGAATGCCTCATAGTAAGGAAGGTAGTAGCCGTAAAGGATCTCCTGTATGCTGCTCTCAAAACAAGAGCTTTGGTGTATACACTGGAGAACGACGGAGTTGGGGTCGGAAAGTGCGAGAAAGCCGGCAAGGTCATGCATCAAGGCGAGGCAGTCCGGATTGGTGACAACGGATGATGCACCACCAAGGTAAACGCGGAATGCGTCAGAAGCGCAGCTGATGTCGTCAAGGAACTCTGGATAGGGACATCTCTCCTTTTGCATCATGGCAAGTCGTCCGATGAGGCGCGGCACCCCACCGTCGGCGACGATCTCAGGGTCATCTGTGCAGAGGCTTAGTAGGTGCTTGATCCCTTGCTTGCCGAGCTGGTTGCAGATGTAGCGAGTTTCTTCACGGCGGGGGCGAGGAAGCTGAGGAAGCTTATCAGCTATACACTCCAGCTGTAGCGCGGTGATGAAGTTACCAATTTGACGTGCAACAAGCTGAGTGCGCACTAGATGTTTGGGTGCCAAGCCCACAAGCGATTCAGCGTGCATCTGACGTCCCAATCGCAACAGCACATCACGGTAAAGCTCAGAAACCCGTTGTTTAGAACGACCGATCGCGTCTCCGATGTCCTCTTCAGTGACACCATCTGATCGCATTCGTAAGATCGTCTCCTCTTGATCGGAGATTCGGTGCTGTCGTATTAATGTCTCGACGATATCGTCTGTGATAATGTGCTGATCGGGATCGCTCGAGGTCTGCCTACAGCCAGAATGCATGGCCTCCTCGAACGTGGTGCATTCGCGTTCTTTTTTACGGAGATCAAAGAAAGTGTTACGACTCAATCTTCGGAGGTAAGGTGTGCAATCCCTGCTGGGGTCATAGTTGGTAGCTCGACCTCGCAGAAGTTGCAGGAAACACTCCTGTACCAAGTCCTCGAGAGTAAAGGAGTACTTTCTGGCGTGCACAAAGAATCCCGTGCAACCTCCGCGGATAATGCCCCTGAGTTCCTTCTCGGCTGCTTCACGGTCTTCTGCTGAACGTGGATTAAGGAATCGTTCAAGAGGGTTTGATTCGTCGCTGGTCATACGCGCGGGTCGCTCCTTCAAGTCATGATAGGGCGTTGCGCTAGCATCTACGACTGGAGAACCTCTTTTGTACGGAGAATTTGAACAAGAAGGATTGCCGGCTTTCCCTAACCCATTATATTTAATGCTGTTACCGTGAATTAGGATCACTAGTCTCAGCGAACCGTAAGAGAGGCTCGAGACTAGCGTAGCTCGCCGATCTGCTTCTCAAGGGGATGAAGAAATCCAGGACGTCAGCCTTCACGTAGCCCTTTACCTCGACGTAGCGGCCAAAATCAGATTGGGGCCAGAGGTGGGCGTACCTCCTCAACTTGTCCCACAGTTCGTGGAAGATGGAAGAATCCATAATTGGTGCTGGGGATTCCTTCTGCATGAGGAGGAGATTGCCTCGGAGATTATAGTCAACCATGCCCATGACAATGACCGAGCGCCACCAATAGTGTTTGATCCGTGCGCATGGTTCAAAATCATGGTCAAGAAAACTCAAGTCAGCCAGCGAGAGATGATGGTCCCCGGACGGGTCGGGATGGAAGTGGAAATCCAAGACAACTGCTTCTCTGGCTTCCGCGTCGAACTGCCCCTCTAACCAAGTACTAAAATACAGACGTGATTCAGGATCAGTGTTGGTGCATCCGCCTTCAAAGACTGGCGTTAGAACACTCTGGGCTGTTGTAATGTCACGATAATACCTAAAGGTTGTCTCGTGGCCTGTGCGGTTGGTGATCCGCGCAGCTTGAGCCAAGCGAATTCGAAACGGAGCTCCGGCTACCAGATCAACGAGTTCCTTCCCTTGTAGCGAGACATCCGTTCGTGTTGGTTGAAACTCCTGTTCCTCGGCTTTGGTTGGGCGGGAACGATGTTTAGATTTGAATAGGAACAACCGTTTGACTTTATAAGCGTTTGGCTGGGTTGTCGAAAACGTAACTCCCGTTCGTAACAGCGTCTACAAGCTTGTCACTCGACCGCAGACATGAGGTCAAATCTGGAATGCATGATCCCTGTTGGCAGAGACAGGTTGCGCGAGAAATGCCTGATGGCGTGAGATGGCTTTCTCTGGCGAAATACGTTCGAGCGACAGTCCGCTCAGGAACGTCCGGACAAATCTGGGTGCGGAGGCGTATCAAGAGATGACAAGTGAGGCCACGGCAGGACAGCAGTGGCGATAGGATGAACATCCAACGCCGGAAGAGGCGGGAACAACCCACAACAGAAAGGAGCTGAACATGGATCAGAAGATCGAGACGAAGCACGAGAACAGAAAGAAGTTGTGCGGCGATCAAAAACAACAGCAGAAGGGAGGAAGGAGGACGCGAGCCCTTTCACCGGAGGAGTACAAGAAAGTGTTAGAAGAACTGTTGACAAAGTACGTGGAAGGAGCGTGAGGAGCTGAACATGGAGCCCAACATCGAAAAGGTGCAAGCGCAGAAGAAGAGGCAGACACGAGACATCACGCAGCAACCGGTCGCGAAGGTCGTCAAGGCATCGCTCGGCGTCTTTCGCAAGTGCAGGGTGATGCTGGACACCGCGGATCTCAACGGACTCAATCCGATGGAGAAGCTGTTCGCAAAAGATGATCTCGAGCTTCTCCAGCGTGAACACGACGCGCTCGGTAAAGTCCTGAGCAGAATTCGCAAGGTGCTCGAGACGCCGTAGAAATCGGAAAACATCAACTGCGCCCTGAAAAGCGGTGAAGAGAGCGGGAGCTGGCTTTCAGCTCCCGTTGTTTCCTTTAGATGAGCGAGGCGCGTTTGGAATTCTTCGAGCACACGCCAAACAAAAGCGTCGACGAGATGTTTCGAGAGTTCAAGGAGCGACTCGAGCGCGGCTTCATTTCAGTTCCCCTGCGTATTGAGACGCATACCACGAACTTCCGCTCAAGGCGTGACGGATTCATTGAAGATCCCGAGGAGCAAGAGCAAAGCGAAGCACGCAAGGCTTCAACATGTTCGATATGCAAAGCAGAGATCACGAAAGACCTACGCATGTGGATGGGATTCTCCCTGGGCTATGCGTGCGTGAGATGCGCACTGAAGTCTAATGAGCTTCGCCCATGAATAGCAAGCTGCCTTTTCCACAAGAATGGCTTCCGCCGTCACACTCAAGGGAGAATCCTCTTGGACTTCCTATTGACGAATCTCTTGAAAGGCATATCTCGATCCTTCCCGACGGACGAGAGAGCGAAGAAACCTCCATATACAAGCGAACCCAAGCGGATGCGGGAGGAAAACTCTCAGAAACAATAGATCTCGTTGTACGAAAGAACACCGGGTGTGGTTGCCCTAAGACCGCAGGAACCTGGACTTGTGAGATTAAAGAACACTGCAAAGAAGGAACAGACGAATTCTGTCCGAACCACGTTGTCTACTGTTCTCATTGCAGAAGAAAAGTATGTCATCTCGACTGGATCGAACAGTGGAAGGAAACCTACCGCTACTTCTACTGCCCTGACTGCGACATAAAGGCCAGTTCTTTTTTCAAGAGGCAGTGGAAGAAGCTCAAGCGGTATTTGAAAAGGAGGAAACGTGCTTCCGGAAAGAGCAAATAAGTCTGAAAACGATGCAGAACGACCGAAGCTTGCTTCTGCCTCATTCTCGACGATAGCGCTGATCACATCTGTGATCGAGCTCTTGAGGGACAGAAGGTTTCGCTTTTTCGACGAGCCGCAGCTCAAACCACTCTTCCAAGCCTTCTTTCGCAATCCGCAAAGCGTCGCTCTCCAGCGCATGGTGCAGCGTGTAATGCAGGAGCAATTCGCCAAGTTTCTCAGCTCAGCTGTTCCAGAGTTCCATGGCAATTACAGCGAGAAGGGCAAAATCCCCCAGGATGAAAAGGGATGGGTGAAGATCGCTCAGCTTCCCGTCGGAGATCCCTGGCTAACTATTTCGCCTCTTATGCTCACGCGCAATACGCTGGTTTGTGGTTCTACGGGTTCAGGCAAGACATCGTTCCTGCGCTATCTCGTTCTCGGGCTTCTCGACGACAACGCGCGTTCATGAAACACAAGTCCCATGCTGATCATCTTGTTTGACATCAAGGGAGATGCCCTTAAGTGCAAAGCTCTTCGCAAGAAGGGGCTGGACATTCTCTCGTTGTCTTGGAAGGAACTGCAGATTTGTATTGCGCAGCCTCCCAGAGGCATGGAGACCGACCTTGCCTCGTGGCTTTCTTCGTTAACATTCGTGATCGCTACTAACTTCGATCTTTTCATGTCCACTACAGTAATCATGGATACCTGGGCTGAGCTTTTTAAAGAATCAAGGCCAGCAGGCACTTTCCCAACGCTGACAGAGTGGATTACAAAGGTTGAGAAGTACAAGGGAGGGTGGCGCATCACTAATTACCGAGATACCACGCTGATGATTGCTAAGTTCCTCGCATGGTCCTTTCGGGAGACTCTGGATTATGCGCAGTCGGACATGCTCCACAAGATGCTGACGGACAAAGAGGGCCTTGTGAGGATCAACTGCATGGGATTAAGCCCGGTTATGGCGGGATTCCTGGCGTGTTTGTTCATCAATTACGCTTTCGAATATCGAAGAAGGTTTGGTGGGCAAGACTGTGTATTGTTTGTTCTCGACGACGCCCAGCCCTTGCTCATGGGCTCGCACAGGACGGTTACTGAAGGCAATCTCAACCCTGTAACGCAATGGATCACCCTGTCGAGGTATCTGAACATGGGGATGGTCTTCGGGGTTCAAAACCTTTCTGTCATCAGTCCCCTCGTTACAGGAAACGTAACCAATCTCGCTGTATTTCAGAGTTTTGCCGACGACAAGCGCGCAGCTGCGCAGATACTTTCACTCAGTGAAGAGCAAGCAGAACGCATAGATAAACTTAAAAAAGGCAGTGCAATCTTTGCCTTGAGAGAACTGCACGAATACCCGGTTCTCGGATTCGTGCCGAACCTCGATGAGGAGAATGAATAAAATGGCTGATTGTTTTTCGATGAGCGAATTTGAACACGAGCTAGAGAAGCGAGCGCAAGAGTTTATTGGGAGCTGCACGAGCAAGGCAGGGGCTTCTTTGCTCAAGATGCAATCGGAAGCCGCAAACACGAATGCTGTGCTGCCTGATCTCGAGGAAAAGGCAAAGAAACAGGAGAAGATTGACTTTATTAAGGACTGCAAACGAGTTCTGGTCCTTTCCAGCGAGGAGCCCTGGAACACTTTGAGCGAGATCTCAGAGAGGTTGCATCTTACGACCAATCGCTTTCAGCAGTGCCTCAAGTATCTTACGATCAAGGGATTTGTTGCCCGCCACAAGTATCCGAGGAGTACAAAGGGAGGATCTCCTTCAGTGTTGGAAGTGACTGATGGCGGAAGGGCATTTCTCAAGATGTTTGGGATTGCGTATGAACCTTTTCACGGGAGAGGAGGGTTTGATCATACGCTTGGAATCAAGCTCGTGAAGATGTCGTTCAAAGACGCGGTGCAGATTTACACGGATCAGCAAGTTGGTGACAAAGCCTACGACCTCACCGTGGTACTCAAGGATCGTGTTATTGGAGTCGAGGTGATCTGTTCAGGAGCTCCTGAACATAATACAGAGGCGCTTGAGCGAGGAGCAGCTCAGCAGGGAGTCGCAGAACTGTGGGCAGTCTTCCTTGAGAAGGAACTCAAGGAGAAAGTGCGGACGATCCTTGAGGCGCGAGGCGAGATTGCAAGGAAGATCCAGTGGAAGCTCATTGGCGACTTTTTTCCCAAGACTGCGAACACAAGGAGCACGTCGTGAACGATTGGTACCGCAGCGAGGAGAACATCTTCAGCACCTCAAGTAGTCCTTCGAGTTCGTATGGTTCTGCGTTTGATGCCTACAGCGAGAAGCTGCAGCACCTACGGGAGGAGAAGCAGGAGAGGAAATTTGAGAAGAGAGTGGATCAAGACAAGGCGATCCACATCATCCTGGAGATGGATGAACGGCTTCTGAGCCGGATTCTGGATAAACCGAGATGGAGAAAGGAGGAGAAGAAACTGGAAAGTGTCGTGGAAAAGAAGGAAGACGAAGAAGTGTTTAAGGCACCGAGGAGGATACCGTAGAAAAAAAGGCTGTGTGGCGAATGGCATGGCGGGAACCCGCCAGCTCGCCCTGCGTAGGCTCGCTGGCGCGAGGAGTATGAAAGTGGGTAAATGGTGAGGGTGGTAGCGAATAGGATGGGTTTTGAGGAGAGAGGGATATATAAAGGCTCGAGAAATGAAGGTGAATCCTATGGCGGGAAAAGGGTCTCCCGAGTACTGGCCAGAGCCTCCTCCTGAGTACGAGGAGCGGACAGCGCAGCATGTTTCTTTCAACTTCGGTGGAGGAGTTCCGCTTCTCCTGATCTTCCTCGCTGGCGCAGGACTTCTTTACCACTTTGGGAAGAGTGTGCTCTCGTCAACAGAGTCCAATCCAGCTCCTGCCATCGATGTGTTTTGCTTCCTTGTAGGCTTGATGATGTTCGGATTTCCACTCGGATTGTGGTTTCGCAGATGAGCTAACATCATCTGCGAGGATGATTTACGAAAACGCTAGAATTACACAAGACGACCTGTTACCATGGTACTTGAATGTAAGCTTCCGAAGCTGTCTCAAATCGAGGAGTACCATGCACGGACACGACGACGATCGGTATCCACACCGTCCCTGTGACGATCACCACAGCCGCGATCATCAGTCGAGGGAGAACTGGTTCGGGCGTTCCGTGTACTTGGTTACGTGCTTGCTTGTCGCTCTTGTGTTATCTCCGTGGATTTTCCTGCTTGGATGGATTGTTTGGCAATGGCTTGAGAAACTGCAGGTCAGGGCTCAAGAAATAACGATTCCAGAAGATATGATGCTCGTCTACACCAGTGCAGGTGTTGGTGTTGTGTTGGTCTCCCTCATCTTCTTCATTCGAAGAATCACAGGATTCTAATATGAGCTTTGAAATAGAACGTTACCTCAACCAAGATTCGTTCACGAGACTCCAGCAAACTTTCCCCGAAGCGTTTTCACTCCCTATTCAGCAGAGGCAGTATCCCGTCATTATTGTTGAGGAGAAGAATCCTCTCACAGCTCTGGCTGAAAGAGATCCAAAGCTCGCTGCCGAATGCTTCAAGTATTTCGCTGATAGGCAACTCGATATACAACGAGAGATCACGGTCAGAGAGCTTTCTCGTGAGAGGATTACAAGCCACACTGAAATCATCCGACAGGAACACGAGACTCGAAGAACTGAGTTGCGTGTGATCGAGCATGCTCTTACGACTGCTGTAAAGAAACTTCGTCCATCTAAAAAGGCTTCCCAAGTACGCTTGACGAAGACCCGAGGAAGCTTGTTTGGTTTGGTTTCCTGGGAAGTCTGGACCGTAACCCTGAAATAGAAAGGAGTCATCATGTACGAGCCCAAACCCCGTCGCAATGGACATCAAGTTGTTCGAAGGAGCGATGTCGAGACTCTTGAGCTTCTCCGCAATCCTGTTGTTCAGGAACTGACTCGGCAGTATGTAGAGACCGCCCTCTCGATAGTCTACAGCCAAATGGTGTCGACACTGAGGTCTCAACCAATAAAGGGCTTCAAGATGGTAGAAAGCGAACTCAATCTCGGCATCTACAAGAGAAAGATGCTGAAGATGAAGTTGTACTAGAAGGAGATTTCCATGAACTACATGAATCCCGACGGACTGCCTGATCCTATGCAGGATCATGAGGGATTGCTGAACGTGATTCGTACAGCAAAGAGGTTTATTTGTCCAGGGTGTGGGGAAAAGGCAACTGCAAAGAAGTGGGCGGTGTATTGTCCAGAATGTGATGCATACGTTCACCACAATTGCAGAGCGTGGTGTGATAAATGCCCGCTTTGCGGGACTTACATACCGATGTGATAAGAAAGGAAGATTCGAATGTCGCACTTAATTTCTGCCATGATCGGGGCGACTCTGGCTGTTGTGATGCTCGCACCAATAATCTATCCGGAATACTCTTCGACGATGATATCGGGAGTGATCCTTGGGTTGATCGTCGCCATTGCTTTGAGTGTATGCACCGAAAGCACAGAGTAGGTGTAAAGTTCCAGGCTGTAAAGGAAGTGAAGAGAAGATATGGAGAATGCCTTAACACTCTTGCTTTCTGCCTCAGAGGCGGCTGCTTTATGCGGCAGTAGCGTGCGCCAGTGGTGGCGTTTGCAAGCTTCTGGAAAGGTTCCAGCTCCTGTCATGATGGGAAGCCGGAAGAGATGGCGACGAGATGACTTACGACGCTGGATTGACGCAGGATGTCCTTGCCGCAACGAATGGGAATCCATGAGGAGCTTTGGGCTTGAACAGTTAAAGACTTAAGATACAATGCTCACGAGGAAAGGAGGTCACAATGGCATGCATCTATCGTCCGACGTACGTCAAGACCAACCAGGCTACAGGGAATAAAATCAAGAAAAAGCTGCGGAGTTGGTATATCAAGTATCGTGACGCAGATGGTATTGAGCATCGCGTAAAAGGATTTGTAGATAAGGAAGCGACTCGACAAAGAGCTGCTGAGCTTGAGAGAAACGCTGCTCGAATAGCTGTTGGTCTGGTAGACCGGTATGCTGAACACCGCCGGAGGCCTCTGAGCGAGCACCTCGAGGATTTCCGAAGATTCCTCCTCGGGAAAGGAGATACAAAGGAGCACGTTAGATCGACGGTGCGCAACGTGGGGAGGGTTCTCAAGGAGTGTGGATTCTCGAAAATCGGGGACCTCTCTAGTTTACGCCTTCAGGAATGGCTCCGTGAGCTGAAAGATTCAGGCCTCTCTCCCCGGACTTGTAATGCGCACCTCATCGGCGCGAAGAGCTTCACGCGATGGCTTCTCCGAGAAAGGCGAGCTGCTGAGGACCCGTTCGCCTATGTCTCCAGCTTGAACCAGAACGTGGATATACGGTGTAAGCGACGATCTCTCACGAGTGAGGAGTTCGAGAAGCTGATTACCGCAGCCGAGACCGGCAAGGCTTTCCGCAGGGTCTCTGGCCCTGACCGTGCCATGCTCTACCTCGTGGCAGGGTATACAGGCTTACGAGCCAGCGAGCTGGCAAGCCTGACACCCACGAGCTTTGACCTGGAATCCCACCTAGCCACGGTGACCGTAGAAGCAGGACATTCAAAGCGTAGGAAACGAGATGTTTTGCCATTGCGCCAGGACCTGGCTGATCGTCTCCGGGATTGGCTTCGTGGTCGGTCCAATGACAAGCCTCTCTGGCCGAAGCCAGCACTCAAAGAGGGAGCTCTCTTGGTCCAGCGCGATTTGGCTCGTGCCGGGATTGCTTATTGTGATGAGGCCGGATGTGTCTTTGACCTGCATGCCCTTCGCCACCACTTCATTTCCACCCTGGCCCAGTCCGGGGTCCATCCGAAAACCGCTCAGATTCTCGCGCGTCATAGTTCCATCGTCCTAACCATGGATCGGTACTCACACGTGTCCCTCGGGGACACTGCCAGAGCTTTGGAGGGCCTTCCTGCACTTCCTGGGGCGGGTGAAACGGGCAACGAGCGGGAAGTCTCCAGCAAGGGGTCAGAGCATGCACCCCAGCATGCACCGCCTGCCGTCGTTTCCTGTCTCTTTCCGTCACCGGCTGGCAAAGGCGAAGAGCCACAACCTGATGAAATGGCACGAGTTGACGCGGAAATGGTACAGGCTGGCAACGCAGCAGGAGCGACGTCTACTCCCTTGGCATCCTCTCCTAATCCGCACAATTCCAATAGCTTAGGGAATCATGATTATGTCGCATGCACCCCAGCATGCACCTCTGCTGACCCTGAACAGGCGCGGGTTGTCGCGGTTTGGCAAGAACTCCCCGACGCGATCAAGCGGGCGATCCTGGCCCTCGTCGAGTCCGTGGGGCGTTGACGCTCAAGCTGGCGAGCCTCGGCTACCCATGGGCCTGCTGGGCCTGTTTCGTACCTTGACAAGGGCTGTCCGTCAGCGGTACCGTCGGGGAACGAGAGAGGATACGGTGAGTTCGATGGCGACGGGAAAGCATCTGGGGCCTGCGCCACAGCGGCCCGGCGACGGCTGGGACTGGCTGCAACCGTCGGAGAACTTCAAGGCAGGCAGCAGATTCCCGGGTGGCAAGAACGAGGAGAATCCGGAGAAAAGAAGAGGTTAACGCTGCCCACAACTGCCCCGAGAGGTCGGTGAGCCTTCCTGGTTTCACCGGCCTCTTTTTTTTCGCGGTGTGATGAGCGACACGCCGGTGTGCGCGGGGGCGGAGAATCATGACGAGGAACTTGGCAAAGGCAAAGGCTTGGCGCTGGCCCCGACGAGTGAAGGGCATCCTGGCGCTGGTGGAGAGCTCCAGGAACCCGTCGACGGGCTAAGCGCGTTTCCGTCGCGAAGGCTTCCTCAAGGGCTTTCCGACGTGCAGCCTGAAGGGAGGAGTGGTAATCGCGGCCTCTGGCGGGACTCCTCGACGAAGGCGATAGTGGAGGCTCACGATTGTCACACGGCAGCGCGGATCAAGGCTCCACTCCGTCAGGTTCTTGGTCTTCCCAAAGGCCGAGACCAGCACCGTGCGACTTACGCCACCGGGTTTCTGGGGAGGGAGCGTGATTGCCTCCTCAGGGTCCATGCCTGACCGCAAGCGCTTCAGAACTGTTTTGAGCCGGACAGCGCACCTCGGATCCCTTGACCATGCCGTGGGCCCCTTCTTTTCGCCGAACGCCACAATTGTCCACCGCGGTCTCGCTTGCCGTGGCGGATGGTCGGCGTGCTGTGCAGCTTCCGCCCTCGTAATCCAGGTACAGTTCGTCGGCGAGTACTCCACGTCGCGATCCATGCGCGAGAGGCAGAGGCCCCGACGGTAGCCGGATTCCCGCGCCCAGGCATAGAAGGGCTCGAACTCTGTCCACTCCTCGCAGACCCGAACGCCCTTCGCACCGTAGTACCCATACGCGGCATGATTCGGATCAGAACAATGTTCGTGCATGGCCCGCCAGATGGCATGAAGCGGCTTCCCGAGCTTCGAGTTGGAGAGCTTCCGCTGTCGAGGCCGGTACACTCCCCTGCGCTTGAGCCCGATCCAGACAGCCGACGAGCTGGCCCCAAGGAGCTTCGCGATCTGAGGGCAAGAGTGACCTTCCTTGACGTGGAGACGTTCCGCCTCCTCCCAACAGATTCTTGTCGCGGCAGGCCTTCTCCTGGTTGTTTTCCGACGCTGGAGCTGGTTCCGGCTTGCGGCATTCTGGGTGACCTCTCCAGAAAGCGTGATCGCATCTTCGGGAGAGTATCCAGCATCAAGGCGTTGGCAGAGCGCAGCGAGCCCGACCTGGCAGCGCGGGTCGCGGGCCCATTCCGCTGCACCCTTGGTCTCGCCGAATGCAGTGATAACTCTACGCGGACGGGAAGGGGCAAGGCGGAGACGCAGCTGCACCTTCTCTTCAGGACTCGCCCAGCGGCAGGCTTGCGGTGAGAACAGCTTCGCGCCCTCCTCGAGCGCCAAGCTCATCCCAAGTTTGTAACCCGACTCCATGGCCCAGCGGTGGAAAGTTTCGAACTTCTCCCATTCCGAGCAGTAGTCGATGCCCTTGGCACCGTAGTGGTTGTAGCTTGGGCTTCCTGCCCGTCGGCATTTCCGCTTCATCCCCTTCCAGATGCCGTAGAGCTTCTCGCCCGGGCCACTGCTGGCAAGCGAACGCCGATGCCGAGGAACCCTGTGGGCGAGGAGCGAAGCGCGGATCGATTGGCGATGGTGCCCCATCCTCCTCGCCACCTCCGCATACGTAAGTCCCTCGTCGACGTAGAGCCTTGCCGCCTCCTTCCAGTCGAGGGGTTCAGGCGGATCGGGGATTACCTGATGGGCTTGATCCTTGGAATGCATGGCGGTGCCTTAAGGACGCTGTCCTGAGTCAACATTGAAGTGCTCAGCCCTCACTGCTTCAAGAGGAAAAGATCTATGAGGGTTTTCAACCGATCGCCAATTCGCCCTTCCTTCTTCTTGGCAGGCTGAGCAGGTACCTGTGATACAAACATGCCATGGACCCGTAGGTGATCGAATCTGATAAAGCATCATCAACGGAATGTCGCGCATGGGGGTCCCCTTACGCCCCTTCTTTGATCTCTTGTTCGACCGGTTCTTCAGAGGTTGCGTAGAATTCGTCATCTGCACGCTGCCACGTGTTCTCGCCCAGAACTACGCCAATCCTTCTCTCCATCCCTCTAGTTTTAAGAAGAATTTCCTCGAGTTCGTCGTTACTATCCTTACTCATGTAATCGAGAACCCCTGACGCCTAAAATACTTTGACCTGATTTGGCCTATTAGCTCCGCATACGTCGAGGAATGATCCTTTCTATTCTCTTGCTGAGGTCGTGGAGATCTCGTCTCGTCTGCACGAGTTCAAGCCTCAATGCCTCGTTCTCTTCGCCTTGCCGTCGCGTTCTTTCGTTGAGCAGGTGCTCGCGCTGTTTTGTCTGAGCAAGCTCGCCTTCGATTCTCTGAAGATTTCCGTCGTACAGCTTCTTCTTCGGTTTCCGTCGATCAATAGCAAGATACGAGACGTAAGCGTCGATCTCTCGTGAGCTGGGCGTGTGGCCTAATCGAAAGTTAACTTCGTCTGTCGTCCAGCCTTGCCGTAGAAGGTGGCATGCCATTCCAGAGCGGAGGTCTTTCCACGATGCATGGTCATTTGCGGGCATGCACGTGGCACCTGTTTTTCTAACGACTTGATGCATGAGCTTCAATGCCTGTCGATACCCAAACCTAAACACGGGTTCGTCGTCCTTCAATCTCTTGAGCACCATGTCGGCGTATGTTGCCGTTTCAGGGTAGAGGCTTGGTTCACTTCTCGACTGCCGCGATCGCTTCAGCTTTTCCCGGGGAAGATTCACAAGGTACTCGGTGTCCTTGCTATCCTCGTTCACTTGGCGAATAAAGTCTTTCTTGCTCAGCTGCAACAGCGTATTGATATTCTCTCCAATATCCCAAGCGAGCCAGAAGAGCAAGAGATGGATTGGCTTTGACAATACACTGACCATCCTACGAAACGTCTCCTCGGTAACGAACCGCACTTCCTTGCGGCGCTTATCGCCATGGTACTCCATGACCTGCCGAGCCAGGTCCGCTTTTCCCGCTAAGTGGAAAGGTTTGCTCTTAAACACCTTGTTGTAATAGCTTGCGCGATCTCCAAAGCGCTGGCCACGGCGGTTGCGGATTCTGCCCTCCTCGAGATCGTCGTAGACCTGCTGGATGTCTTCTCTTGTTAGATCCTTCCATGGTTTGTTGCGGAACCACTTATTGACGTTACGGAAACGCTGTGTGTAGTAAATCAACGTTTTGTAGCAGGGCTCATCAAGCGAAGGAAGGCTGTTCTGTCTTTTAAGTTTGATCTCTTCAAACGAAAAGAACTGTGCAAAGAGCTTTCTATTATCGTCGCAGATACTCTTATCTCCTAAGAGTGCTGCCTTTGCTCGCTCGTAGCGTTCTCCAAGACTCATCCATTACAGAAGCACTGCGGGTATATAAAACTTGCGCCCCTTTAGGTGAACAAAATGGTTCAGCGCCCGCACCAGGAATCGAACCTGGAGATCCTTGCGGAAACATGCTCTCCAAGCATGCGCACTACCATTATGCGATGCGGGCATCTCTCAGGGAGAAGACAATATCTTTTAAATCTTTAGCTAGAAA
>Ga0209514_10000685_pt1 | contig 66778 bp, 73 predicted proteins | sample Subgrocontami58m_FD_187452 | JGI IMG/M metagenome (GOLD analysis project Ga0209514, IMG submission 187452) | Subsurface groundwater microbial communities from S. Glens Falls, New York, USA - GMW37 contaminated, 5.8 m (SPAdes) (version 3) | ecosystem: Environmental > Aquatic > Deep subsurface >... | reverse complement strand
CAAAATGTTGTAGGACATGTGCAACCCCTAAAGCGTTGGTAATTTATTGAAGGGCCGGTTGAGGCTACGCCTTCACCGCAAGGACGACATCGCAGATGCGGTCCACATCTTCCAATGGCAGGTACGGATGGTTTGGCAGCATGAAGGAGGTCTCATGAACTCGATCAGCCACCGGCAGCACACTGACGCCCGCCCTATCCACCCAGAAAGGCTGACGTCCCATGCTGCCTCCGCCAAGTGGACGGGTCTCGATGCCGTTGTCCCGCAGCGCTACCGCCACCCTATCCCTGTGCTCAAGAGATTGCGCCAGCGCCACAAAGGAGATGGTACAGGCATCTCCGTCTGGATTGGTCGGGATGTGAAAGTCAGGGGAAGCGGAGAACCTCGCTTCGTAACGCTGCTGGTTCTCCAATCGCCGCTGCACCACCCACTCTATCTTCTTCATCTGGCCCAGGCCGAGACGGGCATTCAGGTCGGTGGAGCGAACATTGAAGCCAGGGTGGTAAAAGGTGAACACCCGGTTAAATGAGAGCACGTTGCGCTCCCGGGCCAGGTATTCTTCCTTCTCAGGCGCGATGTCTTTTGCCCAGCCGTGGCTGCGAATATGAAACAGAATGTCGCTGAGAGCTTCGTCATTGGTGGCCACCATGCCGCCCTCAATGGTGGACAGATGATGTCCAAAATAGAAGGACATGGTGCTCATCTCGCCAAAGGTGCCCACCAATTTGCCCTTGTAGCGTGAACCCAACGCCGGGCAGCAGTCTTCCATAAGCATGAAACCATAGCGGTCTTTCAGGCGCATGAGGGCGTCCATGTCATTTGGAATGCCCAGGGTTGGCACAATAATGACCAGAGCAGGGTCGTGCTCTTGAAGGAGCCGCTCCAAGCACCCCATATCCAAGCCGAAGGTGCTCATCTCCGCGTCGCACATGATGGGTTCAAAACCCAATTGGAAGGCCGGAGCGACGGTGGTTGCCCAACTGAGCGCCGGAACGATGACTTTGTGGTTCTTCAGGCGACCAGATAACAGCGCCGCGTAGTACATGATGAGGTTGGCAGAAGAGCCTGAGTTGACGAAGACCGCATGACGCAGACCAAGCCACGATGCCCACTGCTCCTCAAACTCTTGCACAAGCGGGCCTTGAGTAAGCCAGGGATAGGTTTTGATCCAATCGGCCAGGTCATCCATGTCCTTCTGGTCTATGGTGGCCTCCGCAAGGCGATAGCGGAGGCTGCTCGTCTGCTGCATCATCAAGAGACTCCTTGCGTCAGATTAAGAACAATAAAAAGCCGGGCGCATCCTTCTCTCTGAAGGGTGCAATTGGCAAACGCCAAATGTAATCAGCGGGGCATGGGTTTATGTGTATTTTCGCGCAAGAGTATGAGAGTTCATCTCTTTGATGTGCTCCACGGTCTTCTGCCCAAACTGCTGTCTAATCATTTCCAGGTATCGAGGGTCGCTAAAATAGAGCTGAAAAGCATTATCCCTGAACTTCAATACCTCGGAAGCAGGAAGATACTTGGTGGGCAAAGGCAGGGTATCTTCAGCGTGCTGGGAATACCCGCTCCAAGACTCTGGCAACTGCCATCCGTTTTGCACCGCTTCCAAGTAAAGCTGTGAGCCTGGATAGGCCATTGCGGAATAGAAATTGGCCCATTCACAATTGAGATCCAGGGCCATATCCAGGGTCTCCTGCATGCTCTCAAGGTCATCTTCAGGCAATCCAAAGATGTAATTCCCCACCACGCTAATGCCGCCGGCGCGCACCTGCTCCAAGGTTCGGTAGATGTCTTCCTCTTCAAACCGCTTATTGACCTGAGCGCGTACCCGCTCACTCCCGGACTCAAGGCCAAAGGCCAACCAGTTGAATCCCGCCTGCTTGAGCTTCTCTATCATCCCATCTTTCACGGTATCCACGCGAGCGTAGGCCCATATATTAAGGTCGTATCCGCGCTCGATGATGAGATCGCAGATGCCTGCAATATGCCGCGGGTTCAGCACAAACATCTCGTCAGCAATTTTGACGTTTTTCACACCATACTTGTTAACAAGGAGGTCAAGCTGAGCGATGACAGACTGAGGGCTCCAAAATCGATAGGTGTTGACTGCCGCGGAGATGCCTTGAGACTGCTCGCCGCTCTTAAAAGGAGCTTGAATACAGCAGAAGCTGCAATGGTACGGACAACCGAGGGTGGTGTACAGCGAAGCATAAGGTTCTCGTTGTAGGTCACCAAAACTATGCCAGTTGTGGGCCCGATACCGCGTCATTGGAAGAAGGTCCCATGCCAGGGCAGGCATTTCATGGTCCAGATCCTTCACCAAGGGAGCGGGGGGGGTGTGTATGACGTGTTCTCCCTCGCAATACCAGAGGCCGGGCACCTTGTGGTAAGCATCTGGCTGACTCGAAGCCAGTAGTCGAGCCAATTCCAACACTGTGTAGGGGCCTTCGCCTCCGCAGACGAAGTCCGCTGCTTCCTCCGTAAGGGTTTTCTCCGGCAATGCGGCAACATGCCCACCCAGTAAGAGCACCTTCCGAAAAGGCTCCAGGTCCTTGATCGCTCTGCACACCGCACCCGCGGCGGGCATGGTCTGCGTGGAAGCAGAGGGCTGCTGCCCATAGACGACCACAGCAGTGAGGCGGGGATTCAACAGCGCGACGCGATCAGCTACTTGTGCGGGAGTCAGGTCTTCGCCATCCCCGTCAATTATTTCCACCGAGCAGTCATGCGTGCGCAAGAACGTTGCAAGCAACCCGGCCCACACAGGCGGCTCGATTGCAGTCAAGTTCTGCCCGAGAGACTGATAGACCTGCATCCTGCTACCCGGATGCACAAGTACAACGTCAATAGGTGTGCGCTGGTTCATCATCAAATCCTTAACTTAGTTAGCATATGCCTGTGACATTCCTGCGTGAGCATAGATGTTATTCCAATACCCATACCTGCCATTGTGCAACGGCAACCGGCTTGGGCGGGAGCATGGTATCCAACCCGCAAGTTACGCTTAGAACGGTCCTTTGAACTCCAGGAGTTCCGTGGCCTCGTCAACATCAGGATCCCACGTGTCGCCGCCCTTCCCTTTGACTAACTGATACGCGGCATCGGCAATGGTGCGAGCATTAGGATAGAAAAGGTCCTCAAGACAACGGGTTGTCGGACAGTTGACCGGCGCAAAGCCCATTCGCTTCACCCGAACCGGACGCTCGTCCTGGGTCTCCTCTACAATACGGGCAAGGATTTCAGCAGTGGCGCCGCAGGACGTCCATCCGCTATCCACAATAAGCACCTTGCCTGTCTTCCGCACGGAATCGAGAATCGGCGCCATGTTCAACGGGGACAGCCATACTGGGTCGATGACCTCCGCGGTAATGCCAACGCTCTGCAATGCCTTTCGTGCCCGCACGCAATCGACGACGACATGCGAGATACCAATGATAGTGACATCGTCCCCCTCGCCCAGTACCCGCACCTGACCGATGGGTACTGTGTAAGGCTCTTCGGGCACATTCCCTCGTAGAGCATGAATGAGGCGATGCTCTACAAACATGACAGGGTTGTTATCACGGATACTCTGGATCAGGCAACCCTTAGCATCGTATGGCGTGGTGGGCGCAACCACCCTAAATCCCGGCACATGCATGAGGAATGACTGCAACGCCTGTGAGTGCTGCGCGCCCTGGCCCCAACTTCGCCCAATTATCGAGCGGATTACCAGCGGTACAGAAATGGCGCCGCCGGACATGTAGTGGATCTTGGGGGCCAGATTGACCAACTGGTTCATGGCAAGCATCATGAAATCCATGCGGATGTGCACATGAATTGGCCGCATGCCACCCATTGCTGCGCCCACGCCAAAGCCAGTCATTGCCTCTTCTGACAAAGGAGTATCAAACACCCGCTCAGGCCCGTACTTTTCTAGCAGACCACGAGTCGTGTTGTAAAGCGCTTTAAAGTCGTCAACACCTATGCCGTAGACAAAGACCCCCGGGTCTCGCTCCATCTCCTGGTCGGTTGCCTCACGGATTGCGTCTGCGTAACTGATTATTCGTTCCATGTACCGTCCCGTTATTCGCTCACGAGGTCTTTGTACAACTCTGCGTCGTCGGGGAATGGGCTGTCTTCCGCAAACTGTATCGCTTCTGCCAGTTCCCGCTCAATCTGTTCCTCAATATTTTTCCTGACCGAACTCTCCAGCATGAGGCCAATACGTTTCAGCTCGTCTTTTTCCATCCAGGGCTGGGCTTCACTGCGACTCCGGTATCCGGCCTCGAAGTCTTCGTTCGGACCTACGTGCTCCATCCAGCGATATGTGACGCACTCTAGGAAGCGAGGGCCGTCTTGCTTTGTTCGCATATCAGACACATATTCTTTGGTCGCATCATAGATGCGTAGCGCGTCATTCCACTCGATGCGTTGCGAAGGAATCCCATACAGCTCTGCGCGTTCCCAGATGTTATCTTTCGCCTGTCGCGCCGAAAGCCGCGAGTGGACTGCAAGGTGGTTGTTTTCACAAATAAAGAGCACGGGCAAACGCTTCAACTGAGCAAAGTTCAGGCTTTCGTGGAAGACTCCCTCTTCGGGAGCGCCATCGCCAAAGAAGCTGACTACCACCGTATCCATGTCCCGCATACGCATAGCATGGGCATACCCAACGGCGTGGGAAATGGTTGACGCCACTATGGCAGAGGTTGCCATAACGCCATGATCCAGGTCTATGAGGTGCATGGAACCGCCCTTGCCCTTTGCACAACCGGTGACCTTACCATACAGCTCAGCCATCATTCGTTTCAGGTCGCCGCCTTTTGCCAGATACACTGCGTGACTGCGGTAGGTCCCAAAGATCACATCCGTTATACGGAGGGCCTGGCACACGCCCGTGGCCACCGCCTCCTGACCAATCGCGAGATGCACCGGGCTCTTTATCTTGTCCGAAGGATAGATTCGGGCGATCTCTTCTTCCGCTCTACGTATCAGGTACATTGAGCGGTAGATATCTGGCAAAGATGCGTTCGTCCCGGAAAAGTCAGGAGCCGTCATACTGCAAGTGTCCCAACTTTATCACGGGCGTGGATGCCGGATTTGTACCATGCATAGGTGCGCTGCAGACCCTCTGCCAGAGGGATGGAGGGCCGCCACCCCAGCGCCGCAATCTTGCTGCTGTCCAGCAGTTTCCGTGGCGCGCCATCCGGTTTAGCAGCGTCAAATGCAATCTCTACGTCAAGGCCCACAACATCTCGGACGGAAGCTGCAAGGTCAGCAATGGAGACATCGTCCCCATAACCTACATTGAGCACGAACTTGGAAAGAGGCATCATCGCCTCAAGATCGCTTCGCGGCATGGCCAGCAGGGATAGGCATGCCTGCGCCATGTCATCAACGTAGAGAAACTCGCGGCGAGGCGTTCCCGTGCCCCAGACAATTACTGGCTCGCCAGAACCGCTTTCGTCCGCGTTAATCTTAGTCTCGTGAAATCGCCTCAATAATGCTGCAACGACATGGCTTGAAGAGGGATCAAAATTATCATGGGGTCCATAGAGAGTGCAGGGAATCAGCGGTAGAAATTCGACGCCGTACTGTTCGTTATAGGCCTGGCAGAGCTTCATGCCACCCAGTTTCGCGATAGCGTAAGCCTCGCTGCTCTTTTCCATGATTCCGGTCATGATCATCTCTTCGTTCATTGGCTGAGGACAGTCTCGGGGGTACATGCACCCGCTGCCGAAGAAGATGAGACGCTTCACGCCGTGTATTTTCGCCGCGTGTATGACGGAGGCCTCGATCATCAGGTTTGAATAAATGAACTCGGCGGGATGGTCAAGGTTCGCTTGGATCCCACCAAGACGGGCAGCGGCGAGGATTACATACTCAGGCTGGGCTTCTGCAAAAAAGGCTTCGGTGGCGGCCGTGTCACAGAGATCCAGCTCCGCATGCGTGCGTGTAACCACGTTGCGATAGCCCTGCTCTGCGCACAGCCGCACTAGTGCTGAACCGAGGAGGCCTTTATGCCCAGCAACGTAGATACGCGCATTTGCATCCATAAAGGCGTTTATAAACGGCTGGAGGCCGGCTCGGTCGTCACCAGCTTCTCGTACATGCGGTGTGTCTCACTATTGTAATAGATGATTTCAGTGCCCGTATGGTCAAAAGCAAAGGGTACATGAATGACGTTGTGCAGCCGCTCCCTGATCCTCGGCTGATCTTCTGGACGTGCAAAGAGCAGGAAAAAACCGCCGCCGCCAGCCCCCAACAATTTGCCCCCAATGGCGCCGCCCCGTCGCGCCTCTTCATAGAGGTCGTCGATAACGCTTGTCGCGATAGAACTGGTCAAGCCACGCTTGAGGTGCCACGTCTCGGCCAGCAGTTTTCCGAAGTCCTCGATATCCCCGTTACCATACAGCACCGACAATGCATCATCCACCAGGCGTTGCATGAGCCCTAGGTTCGCGGATCCCTGCTTTGCCACCTGGACCACCTCACGTGCAATGTCGGAGGAATACCGTGAAATGCCGGTGAAGAAGAGCATCAAGTGGCTTTCTAATTCCTGCAGCCGCTCCTTGGGTAAGATGACGGGTTTGGGCTGAATGCGGCCGTCCGGTAGGAAGTCAATCCTGTTGAACCCGCCGATGGCCGCCATGACCTGATCCTGGCAACCCACATTCTCGCCAATGACCTCCTGTTCCACATAAATCGCTTCCCGAGCCAGGTCCATTTTGCTCGCCATGCGACCCTTGAGGGCATAGAGCGCATTCAGGAGGCCAACGGTGAAAGCAGAGCTGGAGCCCATACCGGATCGTGCAGGAAGATCGCCGTCATAGTGGATCTCCACTCCCTGTGCAATTCCCATGTATTGAAGGCATGACCGCACCGCAGGATGCTCTATCTCCTCAACAGAGTCAACGTGCTCAAGTTTTGAATACACCACCCGGTGGGAATGCTCAAAGAAAGGGGGAAGAAAACGGCATGTAATGTACGCGTATTTGTCGATGGATGTCCCAAGCACCACCCCGCCGTGCTCCTGATACCATGCTGGGTAATCAGTCCCACCACCAAAAAACGAGATGCGGAAGGGAGTACGGGTGATTATCACTGTCAGGCCTCTATACAGAGAAGTTACTTCTAATGTCGTAAATTACTGTGCCGGAATGGAAGAAACGGTGAAAAATCATCATGCCTGAGCAGCTACTTACAAATCGTAACTGTACCATAACATCTGTTCGTAGGCAATGAGGCAGATCACATAACTGAAATTAGCCTGTGGCCTCAGGAAGACCGCAGCACAGGAAAACGGTCTGCGGTCGGGACGAACAGGGCGCCGCCGAGTAAGAAGAACATTAGACTGCTCCGTTATGAGGCTACTCCAGAGGGGCAAATGCATCATCGAGTAAAACAGCCGCCGTGGGAGGAAGCAGGCTGAAGAGTAAGCTGCGCAGGTTCTTCTGGCGCAAAAACGCTGAAAACATACGCCCCGGGAAATCAATGTCGCCGTTGGAATTCAGCATTCGAGTGAACACGGGGTGAGCGAGCAGTCTGAGCAGCCGTTGCCGTTGGGATTCAGACAGCCTCAAGGCGAGTTTGCGGAACTGGTGCGCTTGGTCAAACTCTTCCCCCATGACCTGCCTGCACCTATCGGCGTAGCGCTGCAAGAACTGCGCAGAGAAATCCCCGGCTCCCAAAGCCTCTACGGCCGTCTGCGCGCTCTGAACCGCTCCCAGGAGCGCAGTACGAATGCCGCCGCCGGAGACCGGCTTGACGTGTCGCGCGGCGTCCCCCACCAGCATAATGCGCTCCCCGTATGGCGCGATCGGCTGGTACAGAGGGATTGTGCCGCCTGTCAGTTCCAAAATCCGCGCACCTTGAAACTCCTGGGGAAAACGCTCAAAAAGCTGTTGCAACAGCCGCTTCTGGGAAAGACCTGAGGATACTCCTGCCCCTATCCCTATGCGAGCCCGTCCGTCGCCGGTGGGAATCATCCACCCAAACCATTCTGGAGCGATATCCTCCCCTACAAAGACCCTCACGTAAGAACAGTCGGCCTGGTGGGGAAGGGCTATCACCCCACCCAATGCGCATATCCGATCCGAGTTTGAATGTTTTCCAAGAAAACGAGCAACTCTCGACCCTGCGCCATCCGCGCCGATCAGAAGTGCTGCCGTTACCTGCTTCCTGCCCGCCTGCGTGTGGAGCCCCAGAGCCACGCCATTCGCTTGGTAATCTATCGTCTCCAGCCGCGTCCCCAGCCAGAGGTCTACCCCTTGTTCCTGAGCTTGATATGCCAGCCATCGATCAAATCCAATACGGTCGATAACCAGCGCGCGCTCTTGGTGGTTCCCCAAACGCAGCTTCAACCCATCCCCGGAGTAGACCAGGGAACCTGTGATGGTGTGGCGAATTATCCATTCACCGATCCCCGCTGTCTCCAGTGTGCGGCGGGTGACCAGACCGGAGCAATGGAGGGGCGTTCCAATTTCCCTATGCTCTTCCAGCAACAGGACGCGCACTCCCGCCTGTGCCAGATCCAAAGCAGCTTTTGATCCCGCCGGCCCGGCTCCTGCCACGACTACGTCATAGTGCATGGGCGTTGCCCGTGTCATGTCGATACCTGCTAGCTTTGACGCGTTTCAAATAACAAGGCTCCCCTGCCGACAAAAAATCTTCTCAATGCAAAATGCTGAACGTCAAGAGTAGAATAACTTGTCCTCTACGAGCTCGCATATGATATGCCCAATGGCAATGTGAGCCTCCTGTATGCGCTGGGTGTTGGTGCTGGGGACAGCAATAGGGCATTCCACGAGGTCGCGCAGTATTCCTTGCTGCCCTAACAGACCTATGGTTCTCAACTGCCGCTCTCGGGCTACCTGCACCGCCTTGACAATGTTTGACGAATTGCCGCTGGTGCTTATCCCGATCAACACATCGCCGGACTCGCCCAGCCCTTCCACCTGGCGAGCATACACCTGGTCAAAACCATAATCGTTGCCGATTGCAGTGACGATGGAGCTGTCTGTGGTCAGCGCAATGGCGGGCAATGAGGGACGTTCATGCCCTGCTCGTAAACGTCCAACCAGCTCCGCGGCAATGTGCTGTGAGTCTGCCGCGCTCCCCCCGTTACCGCATATCAGCATCTTTTTGCCGGAGGCCAGCGCCTCGGCAAGTATCATTGCCGCTTGCAAAATATCGTCCAACAGAAGCTCACTGACGCGACGTTTTACATCAGCGCTGTCTAGCAGTTGCCTGCGGATGTTTTCTCGTGCGTCTGCTTCATTCATCGTGCGCTCCGGAAGCGGCGGGCGCGATGACCTGCAGATGATTGCCCACGATTGCTGCGGCTTCAACAAGATCGGTCACCACATAGTCCGGTTGCACGCGCCCTTCCTTCAGCGTCCTCTCTCCATATCCTGTGAGCACCAGCATCGTGGCCGCGCCAAACCTGTGGCCCATCTCAATATCGCTCGCTTGGTCTCCAATCACAACAACGTACCCTTCTTCGAGGCCGTGCGCCTGCACCGCCTCTTCCAATAGAAGTGTGCCCGGCTTACGGCACCGACACTCCGCGTCCGGCATATGAGGACAGACAAAAAAGGCGTCCACCTGTACCCCCTGGTCCCGCAGCAACTCCTGGAGCCGCTCGTGAATTCTGTCGAGCTGCGTGCTATCTATGAACCCGCGTGCAACCGCCGATTGGTTGGTCACCACCACTATTGCGCATCCGAGAACCCGGAGCGCACGAATACCCTCAACCACACCCGGAAGGAGTTCCAGTTGGTCGGGGGAAGAGAGGTAGTTCCTCTCCACGTTCACAGTGCCGTCCCTATCCAGGGCAATCAGACAACGCATGATGCTAACCGGTGAATGCTCATAGTGCAGGCCAGGGGGCGGCGACTGCCTTTCCCGTTGAACTCAAGTTGAGAAAAAGAAACCTTGGTGTCGAGCAGCATTGCGAAGAGTCAAAACCTGTCCGGACCACTTACGTTAATGCTGCCAGAAGCCGTGCTCTCCTGGAGAAACCCCCTCTGAGAGCAACAACGTCTTGCCCATCCCGATTGTGAAGATTGCGGGTTCCATAACTACCAGAAATGTATCATGCGCCTCACGTAGCGCAACGGTTTGGCGCACACTACGCGTTCTGCAGCGACGATTTCACCGCTGCGATATCAGATTTCACCATCCTGCGCACCAACTCAGGCAACGCGACCCTGGGCTTCCAACCCAATATGCTCCTCGCTTTTGACGCATCACCGCGCAGCAACATCACCTCCGCGGGACGGAAGAAGCGTTTGTCAACCACCACATACTTTTCCCAGTCTAAACCCGCCTCTTGAAATGCCAGCTTCACAAAGTCCAAGACCGAGTGATCTTCGCCCAGGGCAATGACAAAATCATCTGGCTGGGGCTGTTGCAACATGGCCCACATGGCTTCCACATAGTCTGCCGCATGTCCCCAGTCACGCCGAGCATCGAGATTGCCCAGGGCCAACTCATTCGAAAGCCCGTGATAGATGCGCGCTACTCCGTTCGTTATTTTGCGCGTCACAAACTCGGTGCCGCGTCGCTCTGACTCATGGTTAAACAGAATGCCATTGCAAACGAACATGTCATAGCTTTCTCGATAGTTGATAGCCATACTATGAGCATAGACTTTCGCACAGGCGTAAGGGCTGCGCGGGTGGAATTTGGTGTTCTCGTTTTGTGGGCTCTCGGTGACGGCGCCGAACATCTCGCTACTCGATGCCTGATAGAAGCGAGCCTCCTTGCGTATTTGTTTCACCGCTTCCAGCAGCCGCACCGCGCCGAGGCCGGTCACATCACCGGTCAACACCGGCTGCGTCCACGAAGTCGCCACAAAAGACTGCGCGGCAAGGTTATAGACCTCATCAGGCTGCGCCTGCTGAAGAGCCAGCAAGAGCGAGGATTGATCGGTGAGGTCCCCCTCCAGAAAGGTGATCTGATGGGCGATGTGCGCTATTCTGTTTAGGTTGGGTGAGCTGGAACGGCGGACAAGGCCAAATACCTGGTAATCTTTCTCAAGCAAGAACTCTGCCAGATAAGAGCCGTCTTGACCGGTCACTCCGGTAACAAGTGCTGACTTAGTCATATATGAAACGCTCCACGTACTGAGGACTGTGAGTACCTCTCGCGCCTCGGCCTAGTATAACAGAAAAAATACGAGGAGATCAGCCCTCGCCTCACGGGCAACCCGCGCGTTTTACCGCCGTTGGAGGCAGCAGATCAATGTTCGCTATGGATTATTGACCCACTGATAGATACGATGTATCTATTGACATTATAGTGCTGGGTGAATATTCTGCGTTAATTGGGCGTCGAGATCGGCGCTCCGGATAGTGGACAATACAGGAGGGTGGCATGTTGAACCGGCGCTTTGGATGGGGGTTATTAGTTAGCGTAGCCCTTATTGCCGTGCTTGCCTGTGCTCCCGGCGCGCAGCAGTCTGGGAATGCAGGCGGTTCTCAGGATAAAGGGGCAACGCAAAACGAGCCAAAATACGGCGGCATTCTCACCTGGGCACTTACGGACGACCCGCCTAGCTTCGACCTGAGCAGGGAGTCTACCACTGCCATGCAAGCGGCTACGGCTCCGAACTATGACTTCCTCATTCAGTTCGATCCCCTCGACGAAAATAAGCTCATTGGTGATTTGGCGGAAAAGTGGGACCTGAGCCAGGACGGCAAGACATACACTTTCCATTTGGTGAAAGGGGCAAAATTTCACAACGCGACGCCCTTCACATCTGCCGACGTGAAGTTCAGTCTCGACAGGGTGAAAACCCCGCCCAAAGGCGCGCCAAGCCCGCGTATTGGAGTACTGGAGGTCGTTGATCGTATCGAGACCCCAGATGACTCGACGGTAAAACTAGTGCTCAAACAGCCCAGCCCGTCACTTCTCACCAACCTTAGCCAGGGCTGGTTCGCCATGTTCAGCAAGAAACTGGCGGACGAGAAGGGTGACGAGGTCTACCGCAAAGAGATCATGGGCACTGGTCCCTTCAAGTACAAGGACTACATCCGAGGCACCAGCGTCTCATTGGTCAAGAATCAAGACTACTGGATGAAAGGCCGCCCCTATTTGGATGGCTATAATTTCTACATCGTCCCAGATCGCGGCACGAGGCTCGCCGCATTTCGCACCGGCCAGATCTTGATCTACGGCGTGAATGCGGATGAAGCAAAGACGGTGGAAAAGGAAATTGGCGATAAGGTCACCATCACGCGCAAGGGTGGCTACAGTTTCAATTCAGTCAACATTAACGCAACCCGAAAACCTTTTGATGACCCACGAGTGCGGCAGGCCCTGAGCCTTGCCGTCGACCGAAAAGCAGGGATTACCGTCTTGAACAAAGACGACGGCGATATCGGCGGATATCTCCCCGCTACAGGAAAATGGGCGCTCGCAGCAGACGAGATCGCAAAAATTCCCGGGTTCGGCTCTGATAAAGCGGGAGACATCGCCAAAGCAAAGCAGCTACTGAAGGATGCCGGTGTCCCTGACGGCTTCAAGGTGCGCATTCATACCCGCCAGGGGAGCGAGGACGCCAGCATTTTCCTGAAGGACCAGTGGGGGAAGATCGGCATCATCGGAGAATTGCTCATCCAGAACTCCACCCAGGCGTACGATACCATGAACGCCAAGGATTTCGAGCTTTATCCCTGGGGTCAGGCAGTGCCGGTGGACGACCCGGATGCCATTTACCTCGAGCACCTGACCTGTAATGCGCCCCGTAATTACGGCGGACTGTGCGACCAGGAAATGGAGGCCCTGTTCAAAAAGCAGACCGTCATGACAGACGAGGTTGAGCGAAAGAAGGTCGTCCAGGACATGGAGCGGAGGGCCCTCACCGCGAATGGCAAGCTCACCCTGGGTTGGAGCCGCGTGAACTTCGGCATGTGGAACACCGTCAAGAACCTTGTGAAGGGTTCTGGCAACTACAGTAATCAGAAAATGCGGGATGTTTGGCTGAACCGGTGACATCCCTGGAATGTCCACAGAACAACGCCCCCGGTCATATGACCGGGGGCGTTGTTCTGTGCGTCAGGCGATGACATCTCTGAGCACACGTGGAATTGGCGGAAACTGCAACAGCTCGAAAAGAGGACTGTCCAAACCAAGAGAGAGCCTGCGTATCCAGGCTCTCTCAAGTCCCACCCGTGTCGAAAACTACATGTATTTTATGGTGCCCCAGGGCGGACTCGAACCGTCGACACGCGGTTTAGGAAACCGCTGCTCTTTCCTCCTGAGCTACTGGGGCACGTTTACATACTAGAGGATGGCCGCGCCGCTGTCGACGTTATGCAGTTTCGCGGTTTTGTCCGGGTCACTTGCAGTCCCGCTTGAGGTCATCGCCACATCACACAAAGGTCAAGCTTTTTGGACTTGGCCGAAGAAGGAGTGGCACCATGGTATCAAGGAGACCTCGCTGGGACAAGATGGACAAGACGTGCATACCGCTGAAGGCGGTCATTGACGAATATCTGGCTGTTTGCCGGACGGAGGGCAAGACGCCCTCCACATTGCGCGGCTATAAGATGGAGTTGCTGCGCTTCAATCGCTGGCTTGGGGAAGATGCACCACTGGGAGATTTGAACCTTCAGAGTGCCCGTGCTTATATCGAGTCCCAGCAGGGCCAGCCCAAGTACCTGAACCACCCTTTTCATGACCCGCAGGGTACGGTGATTTCAGCGCAGACTCTCAAAGGCCGCGCAGTGGTCCTGAAAGGCCTTGCCACCTGGCTCTTTGAAGAATCCTATACTACCGCCAATGTTTTGACCCGTTTCAAGCCCCCCAAGGCCCCCAGAAAGCTCATGCAGACCCTGTCCAATGAAGAGGTTGACCGGCTGTTTGCCTATCTTAATCCCACCTCATTGGTAGGCAGCAGAGATAGAGCCATCCTGCTGGTTTTCCTGGACACCGGACTACGGTGCTCAGAGCTTCTCACGCTTCGCGCCGATGACCTTCATATAAACGACCGCTGTCTCAAAGTCATGGGCAAAGGGCAGAAGGAAAGGGTTGTTCCCTTTGGAGACCAGACAGCCCGCGCCCTGATGCGATACATGACGTTGCGGTCGCAGCAGATGGTGTTGTGGTCCAACACAGCGAGCATAGAACATGTTTTCCTGAACGTCGACGGACGCGCCATGACCGTCCCCGCAATCCAGATGATGTTTTCCCGCTTGTCTAAAGCCACGGGAATACCAAGGTTACACATCCATCTCTTGCGGCACACTTTCGCCACCAACTTCCTTCGGGTGAGCCGGGACCCCTTCACACTGCAACGGCTTTTGGGCCACGAGACGTTGGAGATGACACGGCGCTATGTGGATATGGTTCGTCTGGAAGAGATGACCAAAGACCACAGCTTCTCGCCGGTGGACCGCATGGGGTTTGGTGGCAGGGCAAGCCGCGGGTTTTCAAGGAACGGAAACTAGGAGGACAACATGCTGGACATGCTTCTCATGGTCGCAAGTTTAAGCGTCATGACAATCACCCTGAATCGTGCCAATGGCATGAGGGTGCCTTTCCCTCACAACATGTACGTCAGCATGGCGGCAGGGATAGCCGCCTACATCACGCTGGCAGCCATCGTGGATGGCATCTCCCGGGCGGTTATAACCCTTTTCAGCTCGTGGGCAGGGCCTGTGCTGTTGGTAATTGCCGTCCTCGCCCTCACGGTGGGCGGCGTGGTGCTGTTTCACCGCTGGCGCGAAAGCCAGGGAGACCCGTTCGGCTCATTCTGACTCGGGGAAAAAGGCAGGTAGTATAATTAGAACTTATGTCTAATTCTGCCCTGACTAAGACGCTCACGCGTCTGCCCCGGTATCGGAGAGTGGATAGTGCTTTAGAGCTGCGCATCTCACCGGCAAGGCATAGCATCCTTGCCGCTTTAGGACGCTATGACCATCTGGTGTCGCGCCAGATCAATTCCTTACTTGGCCGCAGTCCGGCATCCTTGACATCAACGCAAGAGCACCTCAAGCTCCTATTTCACGCTGGATACGTCCAGCGTTTGTGGTTGCCCACCATCACGCCAATGGGATCTTCGATGGCAATCTACTGTCTGGACAATCAAGGCTATCAATACCTCGCCCATACGGGCATGGAGCCATCAGGCAGGTTTAGGGCCAGCGAGTTGGTGCAGCGGGAGTTTGCCTTCTTGAGACATCATCTTCAAGCCATTGACCTTTTGGTGCTCGCTGAGCGCCTGGCACAGAGATATCGGGAGGTTTCTCTGGCGAGGATGAGGACGGAGCGTCAGCTTAGACAAGATCCCATTCTTCTAGGTTCTGGGACGAGTCGAGTGCGGGTGGTTCCTGACGGTTGGGTTGATCTGCGTCTTGGAGGATTGCAGCACTGCGTGGCCTTTGAATTGGACCGGGGGACTGAGCGCAAGAACAAGATTCAGAGCAAAGTGAAGCACCTTCTTGAATGTAGTGGAGCACCTTATCAACTGGCTTTTGGAACGACAAGCCTCACTGTGGCTTGGGTGGTCGCTCAAGGCGGTGACGGACGGGTCGAGGAGCTGGTGCGTTGGAGTGAAGAAGTCCTGCGTAGTGCGGGGACAACCCATGACGCAGACCTGTTCCGTTTTGCTGCCTTTGACCCTGCGGAAATAGAGCCTGGCCGTGCTTTCTTCGGGGCTTTCTGGCGGCGACCGTTCGATCTTAGCCCCGTGCCCCTGATAGGTGAGGACAATGGCGGGGCCTAAGGTCACGCTGGGCCATCTGGCTGAAGGCTTTCCGCTATGGCCGGGCAAGGTCACGCTCAAGGCTGACCAACTGGCCGCGCACATGCACGTCCTCGGAGTCAGCGGCACTGGTAAGAGCAAATTCCTGGAGTCCATTTGGATGCAGCTTTTCTTGCAGCAAGCAGGTACCACTTTTATTGACCCGCACGGGGACTCGGCGGATTACCTAATGGACTATCTCACGCATCGGGGATACTTCAAGAAACCCGGGGCCTTTAAGCGATTGCTCTATATCAAGTTTCGAGAAGAGGACTGGTTCCTGCCGCTCAATATCCTGCGTCAGAAAGCGCTGCCCCATACCGTCGCAGGGAATTTCAGAGAAGCACTTCACAGGGCGTGGCCTGCACTGTCCGGCGGTGCGGCCCCAATGTTCGATACCCTGGTGCAGGACGGCGTGAAAGTCCTCATCTCAAACGAGCTGCCCGTAACGTGCTTATACCGGCTGCTTACGGATAAGGCATACCGCGACCAACTCCTTGAGCAGGAAGAGGATATCGAGGTGGTGACGTTCTTCCGGAATCAGTTTGACCGAATGAGTCAGAGGGACCAGGTTGACGCCGCAGGAGCCGCGTTGCGCAGAGCGCACTTGCTCACCTTTAACCCAGCGCTTCGCTACAGCTTGGGTCAGCAGGAAAACCGATTAGACCTGGCCCGTATTCTGGACGAGGGCACGTCGGTACTTATCAACCTGGGTGGTGTCCAAGACCAGGAGGCCCGGCGCTTGTTGGGGTGTTTGCTGACCATAGGATACGAACAGGCCGCCCTATCGCGTGAAGCCAGCATTAGACCGAGAACACAGCACCACCTGATTATCGACGAAATGGGAGAGTTCGTTGCCAACAGCGAGCAAGGGTTGAGCAGGATGCTCAGTCAGACACGTAAGTACAACCTCTTCACCATTCTGGCCCATCAAACGTGGTCTCAGACCACTGCCAGGCTACGGGGCGCTCTGCAGAACGCACAGCTCGAAGTTGCGTTCGGCATTGGCCGTGAGGATGCAGAAGGGATGAGCAGGGCCATTGGGCGGATAGACGTGGAGGCACTCAAGAGTGATGCCAAGACGGAGTACACCCAGCCCGTCTTCAAGGAAGTGAACATGCAGTGGGAGGAACAGATCCAGCAGTTGATTGACCTTCCCAAACAGCACGCTATTGTGCGGGCCCGTACAAAGCCAGCGGTGCACATCAAGACCTTGAGCTGGCCAACGTTCCAGGTGGACAGAGAGGAGGTGGAAGAGGTGAAGGCAAAGTACCGTGAATTGCTCATGAGGCCAATAGCAGACATCAAGCTGGTGCATCAGGAGCAAACCGAGCAGACGCGCACTAGCCGAAGCGTCAAATTGGAGCCATAAAGGGGTATGGTATAATGGAGAACACTTGTACTATGAGCGAACGTGAGTGGGACATCAAAAGCATAACAGAAACCCTGAAAATCTCCGGAGAACCGGTCAGTGACTTCATGAGAGGAGATGGGGTAGTCCTCTCGTATCCTTCCAATGATGCCAGGTTGGAACTGTATCCGGAGAAGTTTGCGATGCGGTTTCGGGTCGGACATCTCCGGCTGGACATGACTGATGTCATTGGTTTGTCGGCGACGAAACACGGTCTCCAGATAAGCGCTGGCCAATCGGATACTCCTACAATCTTCACCTTACGACCTGATGGAAGCGTGACCGTCGCAGTGAAAAAAGCCGCCCCACCACGAACACAAGTGGCAACAGAACAGCCGTCGACACCCGCGGAAGCACCAAGTCAGGGTGTCGCGGCTACTGACACAGCCAGAATCGCCGAGAAAGAGCCGGAAGCGGAGAAAGACCGCGTGACGCTCACCGGCAGAGTAGGACGTGAGCCTACTTCCAGGACCACTCCCAACGGACGCTTGGTTGTTCGAGTGCCGCTGGCGGTTCATGAAGGTGAGGAGACCAAGTGGCATCAGCTTGTCTTCTTCGACGACTTGGGCAAGAAAGTGGTGGAGAGTGTCCACAAAGGGGCGCTGGTCAATGTCATCGGCTATCGGCACATGCGTGAGGTGAAGGCCAAAGACGGCGGCAAGCGAGAGGTTGAAGAGATTTACGGCGCCACAGTACAACCACGAGGGTAACGGCTATGTTCAGGGCAAGGTCAAGGGCGGCGAAGTCGTTCATCGAAGACCCTTGACCGACTGGATTATTCGAGAATGGCGTCACGGTCGCTGCCGTAATGTCAGCGGCCGCTAATTGAAGGGTGATTTCGTGAGTGGGGGAGCATTAGCAGGGTGCGCAAAATCCTTCCATGTGTAGAATCTCGCTTAGTTTTGTGCCTGGTGGAACCTGGGAACCAGCCCCAATTCGAGTTGTTTACCAGGCTGTTAGAAAACAAAAGATGCAGTCTGGCTCCAGTTTCTACTCCATGCGGCTCCGGACGAAGTCGCGCGTCGCCTTATCCTGGAAGTGGACGTAGCATCCCTTCATCCCGCGCGTGAGTAGCACGCGGTAGACGCTCTTCACCAACCCTAAGAAGCGGTCGCCTGATCGTTTGACTTGCCCGTCCTGGGAATTGCTGGGATCGCCAATCCAACTGCCGGTCGCAGGATCATAGCGAAGGTCTCTGCCAAAGATTACGCCCGCGTAATCGTATTCAAATCCTTGGGCTGTGTAGATACAGCCGACTTGATTGACCCCCATGGGGTCTGAGGCCCAGAAATCCGACTTCGGAATGCCTGCAGCTAGCCGCCCAGAACCCGCCTTGGCATTCCAAGGCATGGACCATTCACCCACCTGCACGTCGTGGACCAGAGTACCGTCAGGAAGCGGGTCCGACCATCGCCAACAGAAGCCCGCACTCAGGCGCGCCGTAAACCCTTCGGCTGCGCGGCTGCGGATTGCAGCCTCGAGGTCATACACCGAATCCATGATCTCGAACGCGAACGAGTCCGTTTTGTCCCATAGAATGTTCGGCGTGCGACGAATGTCCAGGGTATTGTCGACCCAGTCGATAAATTCGTTTGATCCGTTACAGCGGAATTGAGTCTCAAGTTCGAATTCGCGCAGTGTTGCCCCGTTTCGTTTAGCCGCCTGGCGAATCAACTCGGAGCTTCCCACTTCTTTCGGACGCACGACCTGGAGATCGTCGATGAAGAACACGCAGACTTTAGCCGCGCGGATGATCTCGTCAACCTGAGGAAGGCCGGAGCGCTGGGCGCCTGGGGTGAAACGATTATCGCCGATGTCCCGCAACCGATGTGCCTCGTCTAACACCAGCACATCTATCTCATTGCTCTCCGCATTCCCGTAAATGTTCCAGTACTTGAATTGGACACCGGCGCGGCTGCCTACAACTCGCCGCACATTCCCCGTAAACGCTCGGGAGCCGGTAGCGTGCTGCGCGTTGAATCCGGCTCGGGACAGCTCGCCAACCAGATTGAGTGCAATCACACTCTTTCCGGTTCCAGGCCCACCCTGAACCAGGATCACCGCCTTCTGCTTCTCGCGGAATCCTGCCTTTGCCTGCGCTAGCACAGCATTGAACACCACGAGCTGCTCATCGAGTAAGACGTACTCCTGCTGACCGGCAATCATGGCGCTGGTATGCTCAAGGAGTTTCTTGCTCGCTCGATAGCTACTCTGGAGGACCTGAGCGAGCACCTCTTGGCCGTCACCCTGACCAATGCGCTCCCCGAGAAAGGCAGCGAGCTCTGGGGTTTGATCTCCCGTGAAGAGTGGGTAGCGGTCGAGCGCTGCTGTATGCTTCGCGCTAAACAGCTCACTTGTCGGCTCGAATTGTACATTGTGGGCGAAGCTACAGGCTGCGGGGGCAACCGCACCAGAACTAAAGACTGTCTGACAATCGTCAAGGTACTGTGCGTACTGGCCGACCTGGACGGAGGGATGGAGCATATCGCGGACTCGCTGTCCGACGAACGTAGCGACACAGCCGTCGATGTTACTCGGCTCAACCACGTCCCACTGCTTGAGCTCTATGATCACGGCGTTTGGTGCGGCCAGGTCGTTTCGGCCAGTGATCATCAAATCGAGACGCTTAGACGATAATGGAAGCTGATACTCTAAGATAATGCCGTGGTCACGGAGAGACGCATAAAGGAGGAAATTGCACATTGCTTGCAAGCTATTCTGCCAGGAACGTACTTCGCCATCAGACGGATTAAAGCGGAAATGATCATAGAAGGCGACGCGCAGCTTTTCGGCTATCCGATGCTGGACCGTGTCGTCGATGAACTGCTGTGAGCTTCCTGCGTAAAGCTGCATGCTGTCCCCCTATAACTCGGTGTATTTGCGACTCGACCCACGCGACTTCTCGACAGGGTATTTCTTGTCATTCAGCGCAAGCTTGTCACGAAACGCCGTTGCTAAATCGATCTGAAGGTCGTGGGCGAGAAGGACTACCCAATACAAGACGTCAGAGAGCTCCTCACCAACCTGCTGTTTGGACTCCTGGAGGTGGGCTGCGAGCTCCGACCCTGTGCGCCACTGCACAAGTTCGAGGAGTTCCGCTGCCTCGAGGCTGAGCGAAATCGCAACGTCTTTCGGGTTATGGAATTGCTGCCATTCACGCTCGTTCCTGAACGCGACCACCAACTGGGTGAGCTCGTCCAGCGTTATGCTGCTCATGGTCTTCGTCTCTGCCCGTGCATGGCGAGTGCGGCCTCATATTCTTTCGCCAAATCGAACTGAATGTCCACTTCGGGCGCGATCTGCTTGAACGCGACATACATCAGGGACATGAGCTGGAGGCCGCTGAAGTCGCCTGACATGTTTTGCAGTCGGTAGCGGGTGTCGGGGTTGTTGACGTTAAGCCCACTCCGACCGAGAAGACCGATCTCGAGAGCGATTGCCCCGACTCGCTCGGAGGACATCTTCTCGAACTGTTCGAGGGCGCTCAGGCAGTACATCACTGCATCAAGGCGCTCCCCGCTTTGCGCCTGGCGAAAGTTGTGTTGCGCTATCTTACTCCGCGCCTGCCGAGCCAGTTCTGCCAGTTGCGACTGGGGATTGAGAGCGATGACGTTCTGATAGAGTCCGTCAGCGTCTTGGAGCCGCTCCTCGCCTCCAAGCTCGGTTAGCCCCAGCGCCAAGGCATACACGTTCGTCTGGTCAGTGGGCATGAGTTCGTATGCAGCGCGGAAGTGAGGCTCTGCCTCATCGTACCGGCCCAGCTTCCCCAAGACTGCCCCCAAGTTGCGATGCGCATAAGGATTCTTCGGGTCCTGATTGACCGCCTGTACCAGATAGCTTCGTGCGGCTTCCGGTTGGTTGCCCCGCTGATAGGCGACGCCGAGGGCCACCAACACATTGGCGCTTCGGGGGGAGAGCGCCAACGCTTTGAGCAAATAGCCTTTGGCTTCATCAAGATCCCCGAGATCACTAAGCGCCATTCCAAGATTGTAGAGCACATCGAAATCATTGGGATGGGATGCAAGGTAACTTTTGAGGATGGGCACCGCTTGCGCAAGTTGCCCGGATTGCAGCATGGCGAACGCTCGGCTAACCGGATCCGGTCCTAGGCTGCTCATAAGCGATATCCGGTGTCGCGACGAGACGTCTGTTGGATGCGGTGGAGTACGGAAGGCACGCGTTGCAGGCCGCTCATCACGGATTCCTCGCATTGCGAATAGCTTGGAGCTTGTGGTCAACGTTATGGCGCGCCCGAATTTGGGCAAGGCGCGCCGCCGAAAGTCGATTCCCCTCGTACTCCGCGTGCAGCTTACCAAACGTCTGGAATAGGAGCCGTCCATGCTCCTCGGTCAAGCGAGTGGTCACTGGAGTTTGAAAGACCATCCCTTCACCAATTACGGTACCGCCATCGGGACCAACGATCATCTTGATTTGAGCACGCGGGATACCGGCGACTTCGCATGCGATGACGTTCGCAAGAATCGCCTCACTAAGGCTGTCGAAGAGAGTTCTTCCAGGGAAAGCGGATTTCCGCTTTGGTCGCTGAAGTGGCCTTCGGCAGTCATGGCTTCCCACTCGCAGCGGGTAATGGCACCCACTGATACCAGGTGGCAAGGCCTAGGGCTCCTGCCCACGCATCGACGAGCTGCCGATCATGAGCGGGCGCTGGCAAGATCTCACGCCATCGTTCAAGCAATTGCGCTCCTTGCGTCGCAAAGCCCGCAGTCCGATAAGCTACAGAGTACCCGCCTTCGCCATAGAGCTCGTCGCAGAAAAGAGCGTAAGCCGCGTTCATCGAGACGCTGGCGGTGTAAACTTTGGTTGGGCTCATCGCCCGAATCTGCGGGCTAAGCACCTGCATATTGTTTCGCTGCTGTTCATTGATGGCAGAGGACTGCGCTTGGCGGAGGCTAGGATATGTGTCGTAAATCCAACGGTCGATGCGCATGCCTATCGGAATGGAACACAACTGAGTGCCAAGGCCGCCGCAGAGCATGCCCGCGTGCTGGACAAGCGCAGGGTCAGGCAGGCGGAGCTTCTGGGCAAGCCCACCCGGGATCTTCAACAACCGCAGGACTTCTGCTCGGCCAGCCTCGCTAGCCCCGAATTCGAAGCGTTCACCCGGCGGATTCTCGTACAGTCGCAGGATGAACCCACATTCATAAGCGATGAAATAGTCTGGCGGGGTCGGTCGGTTTAGCTGAACCCGCAGCAAATGGCTTGGCTGTCCCGATCTTGCCATCCTGATTTTGGCCAAGACTTGGAGCGTTCCGTCGAAGATGACCTCAACGGGCGCGCCCGTGACCTCTTCAACGCGTTGCAGAATTTCAAGGCTTACAGGAGAGAATTCCATGTAGTACATTATGCCATGAGGTATGGACGCTGTCGAAGAGGGCTCCATTGGGGTCGAAACTGCCTCGCTATAGCAAGCCCACCTCCTTCCTTTTTGCCACTACTATTGTCATTGTCATTGTCATTCCGACACCGAACAGGAACCAAGATACACAGGGGAAATCGGTCAATTGCCGGTTTTGCCAATCTGCTTTAGTACTTACTGGCCGATGCTTTGAACCGAGCATCCACTTCGATAACAAGTGGAATCCGCCCACCAGACGAAGTCTGGCTCTTAGCAAGTTCACGTAGGCGTTGAAGCCGAACACGTGAGCCACCCTCAACGTCTATTACAAGATAAATCGAATGCTGAGTCTTTTCCGCCTTCTGATACTCAACAAGCTGCTTTTCGAATCCGTGAATCAGTTGAGAATTGGTCGTGAGCTTGACTTCCACAAGCACCCTACCCTTGTACCCGTGGCTAACCTTGAAATCCACCGGTCCGCGCCCGCTGTCTACCTCTGGACTTAAATCTAGATTGTTTGCCTTGCAATACGCATCTGCAATAACGAAGAACACATTTTGACTGGCTTCCTCGTGTTTAGGTTGTCGTACGATCCTTCCGCGAGTCCCGTGGGGAGCATCATTATAAAGAAGTGAGTTCTGACTATTGTTTTCCACGAGATCTCGAAAATGCTCAGCTATTTTAATGACGACATTGAGCACGTCATCCACTGTTGGCTGATTCGGCAAGACGAGCTGGTTGGGAAAGTCTTGGATAAGCTGTGAACTCGCATAAATGGGGGCAACATAGCCGCTTGGGTCAATTTCAAAATCGTAGGCATCGGGCTTGGCTTCTTGGTAGGTATCTACGAACTGCCGAAGAACCTTAGGGTTCTGCATCAAGACGTCCCTGATGACAGACTTCGGAGGCCGCGTCCTTTGACGCCATGCTTGTCGAACGAGACGGTTGAATTCCTCTCGAAGTTTCCGATTGAAAGAGACCACGGTGTCAATCTCGTCCCAGGAATTTGCTACCGGCAGATCCATTAGGACATCCCGTGGCACGAGCGTTACAGGCTGACCGTTATAGGGGTTACGCACGAGGTCATACTTTTTGTCTTGATATTCAACTTGCTCGGTCGGCGCGTCTAACTTCTTGAAAATCTGAGAGGAAAATGCGTACAAATCCGGCACGATGATCCTACCCACCATATCACTGATACGATCGGCACCGATCCCCTCCTCTAAGAGCCCCATTAGTTCAAATATCGCCGGATCATCAATGCCCGCTTCAATAATCTCTTTTGCAGTCTGGAGAACCTGTTTACGTAGTTTCGGCCCCATCCCTGCGCCAGCGGTTCCGTGCCTAGAGTACCCAATGCACAATCCTTGAAGTTCGGGGAAGGTAAGCCGCCTGTCTGCCTCACGCCACAAGGCATCATTCCGATTCTTGGAAGCTTTTAGGACGTGCATTACATCGCGAAATGCGTTGGTTAACCTTGGGTAAGCGCCATTGAGTTCCTGAGTTTTGGTTGCTTTTAGCAGTTGAGGGTGTATGAACAGCTTCGAATCGAAGTCTAGAACAGAGTCGAAGGCTCCGGTTTCAGCAAAGACCTTTGCCGAAACTCCAACATGCTGAGAAATAGTGACTGGCATGAGTCCCCCTATCTCTGTACGCTACCCTGGAAGATTCTGCTTCGATCAGTGTAATAGTCGCGCTCCCGTGCATATAGGTCAAACCGCCGTGTCAGAATTGCAACAACCTCTAGAACGCGAGTATTTTGATTTACCTGCGCCATAATTAGCATGGTTGAAACGTCTGGCTAATACAAAATGTGAGCACTGGCTTTCATATGCCGCAGAAACGGCCTTGACGGAAGGTGATTCTCACAAACCCCCGTTACTAAGGCAACGTCCCGCGGACCGGATTCAGTGGGCTCGTAGCCGCCTCACCTTATCTCACAACCTATCTTACAATCAAAATCTCGCTATTGAAACAGGAGTTCTGTTGTGAGACAATCTCCTGACTCATGCAAATTGGATATGCCCGTGTCTCCACAGATGAACAGACTCTTGAATTGCAGAAGGATGCGCTCACCGCAGCAGACTGCTCCCGCATCTTTTCTGACGTAGCCAGCGGGGCAAACACCGAACGTCCGGGACTAGCTGAAGCCCTTAAATTCGTCCGTTCAGGCGACATCCTTGTGGTCTGGAAATTGGACCGCCTTGGCCGGTCGCTTCAACACCTCATCGAGACCATCCGCGACCTTGAACAGCGCCAGGTCAGCTTCAAGAGCCTCACCGAGAATATAGACACCACCACCAGCGGCGGCAAACTCGTGTTTCATCTCTTCGGGGCTCTTGCTGAGTTCGAGCGGGATCTCATTCGCGAGAGAACCTTCGCCGGACTAGCTGCGGCACGAGCGCGTGGTAGAGTCGGCGGACATCCGCGGGCTGCAACTCTCAATACGCCGCAGAAAGTCGCGATCGCCCAGGCGCTTTACGACAACAAGGAAACATCCATCCACGAAATATGCGACACGCTGCGCGTCTCCAGAGCCACCCTTTATAGATACATCAAAACAGATCGAGAGGGGGTGATGGCGAAATGAATCGTACGTTGTATGAAGTGACGATGAGCACCGATGGCGCTCACAAGGTGACCGTTCGCATTGAAGACCCGGGAGGAATCGATGCGGCTTTGGCATGGGCTAGGGCCACTCACTCCAAGCTGATGAAATCAGAGGCCAACCCGACGGACACTGGCAACGGCTTTGATGACGCCCCTGTCTGTGCATTCCACCGGCTTCCGATGGCCTATATGAACGGGAGAAAAGGTCCATTCTGGAGCTGCCATGAGAAGAATCAAGATGGGAGTTGGTGTTCTTACCATCCCAGTTATGCCGGTTCTTGACAGCTGGCAAAGAGTATACTAAAATTCGTATAATGCAAGATCAAGAATGGACGGTGGTCTTTTACACGAATGAGCAGGGGAATGAGCCGGTTCGAGAGTTCCTAAATGGCCTTGACCTCAAGACCAAGGCGCGGTTTGACTGGTCTATCGAGCAGTTGCAGATGCGCAACATCAGGGCCCGGGAGCCACTGGTCAGACAGTTGGAAGGCAGATTGTGGGAACTGCGTGAGGAGAGCACGACAAATATCTATCGTTTGATTTATTTTTTCTTCACCGGTCGACGCATCATCTTCCTGCACGGGTTTCAAAAGAAGACACAGCGCACTCCCCGGCGCGAGATTGAGATAGCGCGGCGCCGGATGAATGATTACCTTACACAGGAAGGAGGTGAAACATAACTACTATGGAACGCAAACGTGACTTGATTGCTGAAGGTGCGGCCAGCTACAGCCGCTGGAAAGATGAACTTAAGGCAGACCCTGAGTATCAGCGTGTCTACACGGAAGAAGCCGCCAAAAAAGAGTTGTGGCTGCAAATGGTTGAAGCGCGCACAACCGCGGGGCTGACCCAGGAACAGATGGCCAAGAAAATAGGGGTCTCTCAGGCACAGGTCGCCCGTATTGAGAAACGCGGCTACGACGCCTACACTCTCACCACTCTCCGTCGGTATGTCCAGGCATTGGGTGATGAGTTTGCACTGGAAGTGAAGGTACGACACCTATCTCAGGAGAAGCAGCCGGAGCAGGCATTGGCATAACAAAACGGGAAGAGCTCTTATGGAACATGAACCAAAAGACATATGGGAAGGATACGACCCTGCAAAGGCCAAGGAAGCCATAGCCGCAACTGCTGGCAGTTGGGCAGACCTGGACGCCGATGCACTCATCGCTGATATTCACCGTGCCCGGGAAGAAGGTTCCAGGCCGGCGTCACGACCTTAATGCTGTATCTGCTTGACGCTGATTGGGTCGCTACAGCTCTCACCTTTAATATCCGTATTCTCTCTCGTATCCCTGACCTTCAAACCTACCAATCATGAACTGACCGGCACAATGAGAAGAATCCGGATGGGAGTTGGTGCAGTTATCCGCTACCCCAACGATAGCCGGAGATTCCCCCTTGACTTTCAGGTATTACTTGGTATGATGGTAATACCATGCAATTAGGGGTTACTGTTATGGAACGAGAAACTACCATCACCATCAAAGGCCAGGTCACCATACCGGCTGAAATCAGGGCAAAACTGGGATTGAAACCCAGAGACAAGGTCCAGTTCGAGCTGGAAGACGATGCCGTGATCCTGAGGAAATCAGTCTCCCGCATCGAGCGGCACTTCGGCGCCGTGCGCGTGCCCAAAGCGTTGGACTGGCGGCAGGAGCGAGAAGCTTTCGAACAGGGCGTGGCTGAGGAGGTAGCCGCTGAGGGCTAAGCCAACTATGCCACGCTTTCTCGACACTAACATCCTGCTGCGTTATTTCACCGGCAACCCGCCGGAGCAGGCGGCCGGCGCGAAGTGGTTGTTGCAGCGGGTGGAACGGGGTGAGGAAAAGGTCGCGACCTCCGTTATGGTCCTCTTCGAGACCGTCTTCACGCTGCAAAAAACCTACCGGGTACCTAAGGCGGATATACGCGCGATGGTGACCGACGTGGTATCGCTTTCCGGCGTGCAGCTTCCCGGCAAGCGGCTCTACCTCCGGGCCCTGGCTCTGTACGCAGAGCAGCCCTTCCTGTCTTTTGCTGATGCCTATAACGTGATAGCCATGCAGGAGCAGGGCATCCCTGAGATCTACAGTTTCGACACGGACTTCGATAAGGTGGACGGCATCACCAGGGTGGAGCCCCGGGAGGACATGGGGGATTCCAGCCCATGAAACACCGCCCCAACGCATACGCTGCTTGGCGCAGCATTCATCCCTGTGGTCCCCCGGACCCAGGGACTTTTTATGTCACTTGAACAACCAGAGGAGATCCTACATAACGCAGCAGACCACAGCGGCCCCTTCTTTGAGGCTTATACCTATCGTACCGATAGGTCGGCTCGCAGGGCCTACTTCCGGGTCGAGGACGCTATTCGTGACTCCGAGTACAACCTCTCAGTGCTGCGCTTCTTGTTGGGACGGGTGCCTCATGTTGCAGTTCTGGGGGAGGAGCCGCCGGAAACAGTCGTCCAGCGCCTGAGAGCCATCCTAAAGCAGGGCAGCCGGACAGAATTACCCCCTCACATCATCCAGACTCTGTGGGAGCGTCGTTTCGCAGCCATGCAGCAGGGTTCCTGGGTTGAGGCTCATTATCGACCGGGTTTCAAGGTCGACCCGTAATAAACAGGCATCGCCACCCAAAGCATCGACAACACCAGCGCCGCTGATACCACCTCAGCCAGCAGCAAGGCCCAGAAGCCATACTGCTGGCCAATTCTTTGCAAACCACAACTTTTCTCTAAGGCTTCGCCCTCTGGCGTCAAGGGCGGCGAACAAGCATGAGCATAAACGGTTTCCCTCCCTGAAGGGTGCCCTCCCATTTATCCCTCCTCCTAGATCGCCTTCTATCCCTTGACTCCATTCACCTGTGTCGCGGACTCAGAGTGTCCTCAGCTGGAGAGCTGAGGCATCTTTACTTTGGGAAGGAGACACGGACATGAGGAAGCAACACAGTGGTCACACATCCTCGGTACAGACGGAGCGCATTCTTTTCGAGGAGCACGGTGACGGCCTATGGTGGATAGAAGGGAATGACTTGAGTGACTTCAAGCGTCTGGTAGGACTCCGTTGTGAGGGGCCGAGAGTCGGTTTTGAACCATCAGCCGTTTACGGGTATGCTGAGGCACTCGCTCAGCAAGGAGTCACGGTGGTCGTGTTACGGGACTGCGGTATCTACACGGTGGGAACCTCCAAGCGAGAGAAGCCGAAGCAGGTGAAAAGCAGTGTCCTGTTCCTTGCCCCTGAGTTGCTGCTGGACAGCGTTCAGCTACTACGCATGGAACGGGCTACTCCCCTGACCACAGCCCGCCTGAAAGAACAGGCAGCAACGGATTTGGGGAGCATCTACGTCTATCAGGTCTACGACCAGGTTTATGAGCTTGATTGGGAGCTGACAAAGGTGCCCAGGGCCAGCCTCGAAACCAAGCTGTTGGCTGCGCATCAGCTGGGGAGAAAGGTGGCCTGTCGCGTGGTAGCGCCCAAGACCCAGAGGAACGGGAGACGGGGTGATGTGAGCGGCGAGGATGATGCAATGAGCACGCCGAAAGGCAAGGGCCAATTGCGGCTTCTCTTTTAAAGAGGACAGCTCTCCCTTCCTATCACTCAGGTGGGGGTGAAGACGCCGACGCAGTCGTCGCAGCGGAGGTGCAGGTCTTTTCTGCCCGCACGGACTTTGCAGATGGGCGACCGCACACATCCTTCGGCGGTGTAGAGAGTCAGCGTCGATCCCCCTTTGGGCTTGTCATAGCCCTCCCACCAGGGGCGAATCCGGCCATTGCCGTTGGGCTTGGTCAAAAGACGCGGTGGCGGTGGTGCAATGCACAACTTGTCCATCAGCCGGCCAAACTGACCATCGAGGTCAGCGGGCTGGTAATGGTAGCCTTCTCCGAGCTTGGCATGGATGCCCAGCTCCTCCATCATGTCCACAAACACCTTGTTGTGGTAGGGCGGCTTTGCGCCGTTCTGTAATATCTCCTCCTGGTAGACGTGGCCCATCTCGTGGGTGAGGGTCTCCGCCAGAGACCATTTGGATCTTCCGAGATGTAAGACGTTGCATTTGATCATCCAGCGCAGGCCCAGGTCATTCCTGTCCAGATAGTAGCCTGCGTAGGTATTGACGTTCATGGGGCCGATGCCGATGAGGATGGGAGGAAGGGGAGGATCGGCTTCCGTCTTGGGCGAGTAGAAGGAGAAGCCAATGTGTTGGCTCATCCGGTACAGCCAGACGGCTATCTGCTTGTGGGGCCAGTCAGAGGCCCCCTCTTCCGAGGTGACGAACCCGCGCAGGACTTCATTCGCATCGTTTTCAACAGGCGTTTCCACCATGAGCGAGCATTATACCAGAAGACGACACGCGCTCTCTTTTAAAATGGAGTGGTAGAATTCCGCTATAATCAAGCCAGTCCTTCATAAAGAAGGGGGCCGTTGGCAGAAGAGCAGTTCATCTCGCTCAGCGAGGCGGCGGCTCTTTCAGGACTCAGTCAGAAGCACCTAAATCTCCTGGCTCGCAGGGGATTGCTTCGGTCACAAAAAATAGGGCGCTACTGGGTCACGACAGAGTCGGCTGTCGCTGAGTATCTTGCGGACGCAACGAAAAGGAGCCGCGATCCTTTGAAGAACAAGCGCACTTGAAACTATACGGCATTAACCGTATAGTTAGACCACCAATTGGTGGCCGTGCGGTTGCCCGCGAGGGCGTTCTGGGGTGAAGGAGATGGCACATGGGACCGAATGACGAGAAGACCGGCAAAGGCAACGGGAATGGCAATGGAGGCGGTGGCGGCAGCCACGAACCCTCCAAGTGAGCAGGAAGATGGCGGGCATGCGCAGCCCGCCATTCTTTTGTCTTTCACCAGACCCATTCCAGCGTGTACCTGTCCCCTACCTGAACCCCTGTCGTCGCCCACTGCAACTTCTGGCGCCCATCGCTCATGGTTGTTGGCCGCACGTGTATCGAGGATTGATGCCTGGCGTCAGCAAGCCATGCGCTGGTTGCGGGACGCGTTCGTGGCAGGATGACCTTTAATGCGGCTCTGCGGGTCGGATGATAAAGTTCCATCTCAAGATAGCCTTGATGACCCTTGAGTACGTTTTTCCACAAACGGCGAACGGAAAAGGTCATTTCCTCGCCTGCATGCTTGGGCTGGGGCAAGAGTACCAGACTACGATGGCGGGATCCTATTACTTCCCGCTCCACTATGCGACCGGGATGAACCCTGTGGCTGGCAAAGCTCTGTCCACCACCCCATCCATAGTTGTAGAAAGCAGTGACGTTGCTCCGCAGGAATCTTAGTCTCTCCCTCTTTGTGTAGACTGCTCGCCTTCCTTTGTCATCGAGCACTTCTAAACCGGCCTGATAGTCCTTGACCTCGTAGAGAGGCCGAAGGTCATCTAGGCGAGCAATCAGCCGGTCGAGACGTTTCCTGACTTTCGGCCCAAGTCGAGATGCAACCTCCAAGAGAACTTCGATGGCCCAGTCAACCCAACGCGGTGGTATCGTCAGCATCAGTTCAGTATAACATGCTAGTTGACAATAACTATGGCGTTGTGTTTATAGTGAGGAGTTACCCAACAAGCTGGAATAACCCGAAGGGATTCCGGCCAGTTGAACACCTATGACCAAGGTAATCTCCATAGCATCACAGAAGGGAGGCACTGGCAAGACCAGTTCCTCAATCTCAATAGCCGCAGGGCTTGCGCGCAAGGGCAAGCACGTTCTCCTCATCGACATTGATTCACAGGCAAACGCCAGTAAGGTGCTGCTCCCCCACTACCAGGACGCCGTAAGGCGTGACGACACCCTTTACCGCACCATCATTGAGCGCCAGGCGCTCCCCGTTCATCACACCACCGTCCCCGGATTGGACATCGTTCCTTCTCACATACTCCTGTCAGATACGGACGTGGTGCTCACCACAGCCATCGACCATCGCGAAGCTCGCCTGCGCGAACAGCTGGACAAGACCAAACACGACTACGATTATGTTTTCATTGACTGCCCGCCGGCACTTGGCTGGCTCTCCATCAACGCTTTCACCGCCTCCGATGAGGTCATCGTGGTGATAAGCCCAGGTTACTTTGAGCTTGAGTCGACGGTGCAGATGGGCAAGACCATCCGGCAGGTGCAGGTGGACTTCAACCCTACCCTGCTGACGCGGGGGTTCTTATTCACCATGTCAGACCCCACGGTCAACAGCCGGACGTCGCTCAAACTGTTGCGGCAGGCATACCCCGAATTGGTGCTTCAGACGGTGATCCCCCGTAACGTTGACCTCAAAGACGCCAGCTTCAACAAGCAGGACATCTTTTCGTATGCTCCCCGCTCCAAGGCAGCGGAGGCGTACCAACGGCTCTTGGAGGAACTCTACCCATGACCAAGAAGCTGGATGAACGTGGTATGACTAATGAACTTTCTGGATCAGCGTTTTTCAAGACGCCGGTTGAGGTCCAGGTGGACACCAAGGTTGCCGGAAACCAGGCAACCAAGACTGAATCCAAGCAGCCAAGTAACCGTGACGCCTTGCAACCAAGCAACCATGACACCGCAGGCGGGGACACTGAGGAAGTGCTCTTGGAGACTGTGCGGCTCGCTCTCAAAGAGCTCGGCAGGGAAGCGGGCACCCACCGCTATACCGGAGCAGAGAAGCAGGCGCTGGAAGAGCTGGTGTTCGAGTATCACCGCAAAGGCATCCACACCAGCGGCAACGAGATAATCCGCATCGGCTTGAACTACCTGCTGGAAGATTACCGATTGCATAAGAACGACAGCATCCTGGCCCGGGTGCTGGAACGGTTGAACGCATGACACCGCGATAGCGTGGTGTCATGGTGGCGTGCCACCATGAGGGCCAATAGCCTATGCAACAGATTGGACGCTCCGTTGAGGAGCGCTACGAAACCATCATCATCGAGAATGAGATGCTGCGGGCCGGGTTCGCAGCATTGCCGTACATGGTCTTGCGGGACAAGCGTCTCAAAGTCGGGGCGCGCTTATCGTACGCGATACTGCTGTCCTACGCCTGGCAGGACGGGTCCACCTTTGCAGGCCAGACCAGAATGGCCGAAGACCTGGGCGTAAGCGTCCGGCAATTACGAGATTATCTCAAGGAGCTTGAGTCGTTCGGGTACATCCGCATCAAGCGCCAAGGGCTGAACAAGCCGAACCTCTATTACATTCTGGATGTGAAGACGAAACTAAAACGGGCAAAAACGAGGCGGAGCGGAACCACAGTTCCCATCAGGAGCGGCAGTAGACCTCCGAACAGGAAAGGAACCAGGGTTCCGACTACTAGACGCAGTGTTACGTAGACCCAAAAAGAATAGACACAGTTTTGGGGACGGATTTTGAAAAATGTCTTTGAAGAGTCAATTCGGATATAGGAGTGAGTGTAGGTGACAGAAGACCTACAGCTGGTCGTTACCCGACCAGAAAGGATTGGGGCGCCAGGACAACCTGGCGCTTATTTGTACAAGGAGGAAAGCACGCCTACAGCGTGGGGCCAGCTCGCAGGGCTGGGGGGTAGTCCCCGAACACTTCGTTCTCGTCTGCTGTGCATCCTCGTCGGGGACTACCCCCCAGTGAGCGGCAGCGCTTTAAAGCGAGTAGTTTCGTTGTACGAGTAATTTTGGTGAACATCCGAGCCGCGGAGTGTTTACGGAGTGCGCTGCCGCTCACTGGCCCCCTAAAGGGGGCTTCCGAGCTGGCCAATGCCCTAAGGGGCTGGCAGCCTGGATGGTTTCCTCCTTGAACCTCCACCGCCAGGCTGGGTAGGAACGCGCTGTATAATCAGCGGGAAGTTCTCATCAAGACTCAAGCGTTACGATGAGGTCCGCGTGGCGAGAACTTTCTGGAGGTAACTATGAGCTCATGTACGTTACGCGTAATTTTTGGACGGGGGTTCGAGGGCTATCCGGAATACACGGTAATCGTCGACGAAGCGTGTGCGCCCGCAGATTTGGAAGCTTACCTTTGCAAGGCTGGAATTCTCCCGGAGCCATTTGAAGGGGTTCAGGAGGGGGAACTTCCGGTTGTATACTCTCTCCATTTCAAGAGTCGGATATTGGAGTACAACCAATCGCTCGTCGGCCAAGGCGTGAGCGAGGACGCGGACGTGGTGTTCACCGGAGAGTATCTTCGTGGGGAGGAAGAAATAGTGAAGTGGGGCAACCGTACGGTTGGTGCTGCGGGGCACGTACTATCGTGCCTCGAGATATCCGAGATAACACCAGATGTGGCAAACGAGCAGCTTCGCAGATTACTGGATCCTTAACCACTTTGCGAAAGCAGCTTTGCAGCCCTTGTTTGGTGGTTGTAATGCCAATTTTCACGGGCCGTGCCTGGACAGTATCCTATTTGCATCTCCATCGCCAGTCTGCGGAAAAGCAGTCGGAACTTCAACGCATCACACCCACGCCCGCAATGAGCACGTGACTCGTCTGTCTGCCTTCTTATGGTGAAGCTCCGCCTTCGCTTAGGGTCAAGGGTGGCGCTACGCGCACATGAACTCGCTAATCACTCGCCCTTGACCCGGCTCAGCTCGGGAGCAGGGTGTTGCTTTCGTTGACAGACTTGTCAGCAGAAAGGGGGTCACGTCGCATGAAAACGTACTATGTCGTCTTTTACTCCATGGAACAGTTTGCCGTGGAAGCAGGCGATGAATCAGAAGCTCGTGCAAAAGCCGAGTAGTATCTGAATGACGGGCATTACGCCGACTGGCAAATCGACAACATCATCGACCCAGAGCATTCGATACCTGTCTGCGAAAAGCACTGGAAGCTAATGGTGCTCCGCAGTGGTAAACACGGGGAGTTCTGGAGTTGCTCCCAGAAGAACCTGGACGGAAGTTTCTGTACCTACAGACCCAGCACAAAGGTGGGCTGAAGAGCAATAGCAACTGGGAGCCTCTCATCGAAGCTCCCAGTTTTCGCGTTAGACAGCAGGAATTGCGGTCGTTTCCCACCCGGAAGGTAGGTTACTGCGTAACCAACAATGGCAGGAAGGCTCCCACGGCAGTTTAACGATTGCGGGTCTTTCCTTGTTGAACCTTGACCGCCAGCTTCACGAAAGCTCATTGTGCGGACGAATTCGTCAATGTGGATCGCGTCGCCCCGACATGATGGTGAGCGAGTTGACTACGCTCGCGGTCGCTTCTGCACAAAGACAAGCTTGCCGAAACACGGCCGTACGGTCGTGTTGAAGGTCATTCGCCAGATCAAGCGAGGAACGGGCGAATCTCCGAGCCGCTTCATTAGCCGCGCCACCCATTTCCTTGGCGATGTAGGCTTCGATCTTCCGTTTGAAATCGGTGCTGCTAGGTTTTGTGCCATCGAGAGTAGGATGGGCCGCTGGATCGTAAACCTCGTCAGCCACAGAAATCAACACTTCCCGACAGAGAGTCCCGACAACCTGAAATTGCTCCTCAGTGCTGGCCTCTTCCAGCCAGCGCCTCACTTCTCCTAATTGGCGGTCTACTTTTGTCCATCCTGTAGGCTCCACAGATAGAGAGCTCGCAACGAGCGGATGGGCGCCCGCCTTGATCCGGTTGATGAGAGGAGCTAGCAGTTCGCTGATGTATCCTCTTCTCGATTGGTAAGTCGGTAGGTCGCCGCTACTCCACTTTCCGTACCAAGCCCAGAGGTCCGTGTAGGGATTGGGATCCGGGAGGTGTCGGGCAGCCAGTTCCCCTGCAATGAGTTGATGCCTCGCGACGTATTCGTTATTCACGGTCTGGATACGTGGCCCGGCAGTTGCTACGGCGATAAGGAGACTCCGTTGCGCTTCTATTTCGTCTACGAGTTCCTTGTCTGTCATGCCTTCCTCCGCCACGTTCGTGAACGAAATCGATGAATGTCGCCGCCGGTTTAACACGCTAACAACCAGCCTGCGACTCTTCAAGCGACCTCCGTCCTCTTTCTCCACCTCGATAAAACCTCCAGAGTCGCTGAATCTCAATTATCATACCCCCGCCGCAGCGCAGGGGTAAACACTGTCAGCACCAGCGGCCGTAAGCTTAGGGTTGGAGTACGCTAAGACCAATCCCACCGCTCAGCATTTCACTTTCCACTGTAGACCACTTGCCCGTCAGATTGATCTCGACAGTGCGAGTGATAGGTGCGGAATTGGACGCCACTATCAGCACAGTCAGGCGATACTGTCCGGGTCCGACAAGGTAATTCAGGTTGTAGGGCCGAACGATGGCGTCGAAGCTTAACATAGTCTGATTCGCGGGCACGGCGAGTGCGGGATTATCTTCCATGCCTAAGCTGGCGCGTGCCTGCGGGTCCACAATATGAGCCAAGTCACAATGTTTGTGCGTTCCTGGGGATATCCTGTCTAGATACATCAGCCGGCCTGGCATACTCGCCCAGACAAGATTGACCGGAATGAACGTCGGGACACGGACGTACTGTCCAGTAGCATTCCGTACTTGGAGTTCGTCGGCGATTACTTCTATGTTCTCTGCCGGCGTCTCTCCGTCATTGGATACTCTAAGCCGGAGAGCGTAATTGCCGATGAGCGTCGGGCCCGTGTTGGGGTCGCTTTCTGGATGCACGTATTGCAAGCCCAGCGGCGCTTTAAGGCAATCGGGGGGCGCTGCTGTTATTGATACCGATAATCGCGGACACTGGAAGCGGGCGCGAATCTGTTCGCCGAACAAGGCTACGACTCCCAGACCGACCGTAGCAAGAAAAAGTGCAATGGTTGAAATCGCGGTGACCCACGCGGATGTCTCTGCCACTTGGCACCCTCCCACATCTAGCGACTAACTATCGAGGCAGCGTTGAGAGTTTTCACCTGGGTATCAGCACACTCATCATACCCCCGCCGCCAACCTTAGAGCGACTCGCTTCGCTCGCCTTTAAAATTCACCCCGCTTCATATCACACGGCGTCGCTTATTCCGTCAAGGATTTCCCACGGAGCGCAAGCGCCCGTGTTCCTCTTTGACGGCGCTTCGCCGTGTGGGACGTGACAGGTAAGAAGGCAGCAGCCTTCCAAATTCAAGTTTGAGGAAGCTGCGGAAAGGAGGTGATGAATCATGAGCCAGACCACATACTCCGTCTTTATGAGCACTGACGGAAAGCACACAGTGTCCGTAGCAACGGACGACCCGGTCAAGGCCAAAGAGTCTTTCGGCTGGGTCAAGGCCACCTATGACCGGCTGGTGCAGATTTATGGCACCAAAGCCGACCTCTATCAAAAGGCCAACGGGAGCCGCACAAAGGGAGCGGAAGCCCCGACCTGCGCCGTACATCATGTCCCAATGGCAAAGGTCGAAGGCAAGGCCGGTCCATTCTGGAGTTGTCACCAGAAGAACCCGGACGGAAGCTGGTGTTCCGTGAAGCCCAAAGGCGAATAGCGCCGAGGTAAAGCGAACTGAGCGCCCATTATCGAGCGCTCAGTTCGCGCGAGGGAAGGGTTGGCGGCGTCCCACCCACCCCTTAGGAAGGTTACTGCGTAACGTAATGGCGCTTTACAGGTGGACCGGTTTCCCCACTTTCGCGAGGCAGCGGTAATGACGCTGTTGCTTATAGAATAGAATCTGGCGGCTGGGCTCTTGTGGGACATCCAAACCTGTCCCATTGGGACGCGACTGGCCTTCGCTGGGACAACTCCGAGGTAGAATATATATCTTGAGAGGTTAGCGCGGAGGTCGAGCAAAATGGGAAAGGTTATCGGAGCGGGCGTAGTTGATGAGGCCATTCGCATGTTAAGAGCAGGTAAGAAGCTCCCAGGGATCACTCTTGAGTTGGGGGTCCCTTACGAGCCGCTGAGAAAGGCAGTGTACCGACGCTTGGGTTCTCTCCAGCTGCAGGCGAAGGAGGTGAATACGATGCGCAGTTACGGCACTCGGGGCAACTGGTGGGCTTCGCCGTACAAGACCGTAACGAAGGCCATTGAAAAGGAAATGCGGAGGACTACCGATGCTTACGTCGGAGTGAGTTACGTCATTGGGCTTCCACCTGATATGTCATTTCTGTACATCAATAAAACCGGCGCAGCGATGTATCGGACCGCACAGGATGCGCCGATTGGCATGTCCGTTTGGCAGGTGATGGCACAACCGTCAGTCTATGAACGAATAGTGAACCTTGACGAATATCATCGAAAAGGTATTAAAGCGGTAAAAGCGCTACTGGAAGAGGGCGAAGCCCGCGGCAGCGGCGAATTAGCGCGAGTCCGAGCGAATACCAACTTATACGTTGAATTTGTTAGCACCCATCCAAAGTTGCAGTACCTATGGAACACTTTGGACAGTGACCTGTTGGCCCTCATATCGAGGTATCCAAAAACGCTCACGCACTGGGACCCGAAAATAACGCGGGAGTTACCCTTCGACGTTATGTGGACCTACCGCCATGATTGGCGGGCGTTTCAGGTGCTCTATACCCCCATAGGTGACGAAACTGAAGAGCTTATCTGGGACTTAGATTATACCGTCCGATCAGTGCGATCCTGAAATATGAACTAGTGAGTATTCCGAAGGGCCCTAAACAAACGACCAGCCACTCCTTGACTCTTGCCGTGAGATCGCCATTCTTGATATTGCAGGCGACGTTCATCGCCGCGTTCTCCTATATCACAGAAATTAACTCTTGTTGGGTCCGGCAAGGACTTACGGTTTCCTCCCGGACCCAGTTGGCTTGGTTCATCACCGACTAGCGGCTCATTCTCACTCGACACCATAATACATACACCTCCTTTCGGTTAGCGAGACACAACCGCCAAATTATATCACATTGGGATTCGTCAAAAATCCGGCAATTCGCGTGAACTGATGAGGTCTCAGTGTCCCCTTGGGACACAAGAAGGGCCGTCCATATTGGACGGCCCTTTATGATCTGTATGAGACCTAAGACTCGGGTTGTCTTGAAGGCGAGTGTGGCGGCACTCATTATAGTCCGAGCTTAACTTCACAGCGGAGGAGGTGAGGAGTTGGTTCTCATCAAACAATGCCCCCGGTGTCTTCGAGGCGACTTGGCGCTGGAACATGACGCCTATGGCACGTTTTTTTCGTGCATCCAGTGCGGTGCTGTTCTTGAGACTTCCGCCGTCAGCGTGCCTCTGAAGGCCGTCCCAGATAGAGTGCGATTCCAGGTGATGGGTCAGTCGATTAAGGAGAAAGGAGGTGCCGTATTAAGCTAAGAAGAAGAGGAACTGTCGGAATCGAATGGAGGAGCAATTTATGGAGGAGAATTTGGCCCCAGGAGTGGGTCTCAGTGGTCCAGAACGGAGGGTAGCTCTAAGAGCGATTAGAACACTCAAGGATGTTCTTCTTGGTCGGGCTACCCCCAGGGAATACAACGCCAAGAGGCGGCGAGCAGCGGAGCGGGAGGCACATGAACTGTCACTGGACTACGAAGACCCGGCAGTGCCCGATGAAGGTTGTATCTCGCCTGAGGAAGCTAATGAGCAACTCCGGTGCCTGCTGGAGGACTAGCAGGAAGGAGGTGGCAGGGAACGACAACAGAAGAATAGAAGGGGACGGCACTCCCCGCCTACTGGTTTCTAGGCGGCGGGCGGGGAGCGCCTGGCGGCTCTCAGGGCTGTTTTACGCCCAAAGACCGGCCCAATGTTACCAAGCAAGCGGGCTTAATCACAAGGAGGCGGTAGCTAATGCCATCAGCGGATTTCATCCGGATAAAGAAAATCGAGTCATCTGAGTTTCACAGCGTTGGCTGGGCAGGGCGTGGTGACCTCGGTGTGAACTACATTGGCCAGACGATGGTGATGCAAAGCCCTTTCGGAGTTCAGAACGAAAGTGGATTCGCCTTGGCTGAGAATTGGAACCGTACGGTCTTCGAGAAAATCGCCTACCTGAGGCAGTTCGTCGCGACCTATGGACCAAAGCAGGTGCTCCAGTCAGCGACCGACGGCTTCGGCAATAACCCGCTCAACGCTGAACGCTGCGAATGGGAGTGGGGACTCCACGATAAGCGCTTCTGGGAAGATGCGCTTTACCAAGATACTCTTCATGGGCTGGTGTGCAGCCTCATCTGGCACATCGCCAGCGGTGGAGGTGGGCACCTCGGCGTAGACCGGGTTTCGGTGAGGAACGGTCTCGCCACCTTCCCCAAAGCCCACCATGTGTTGTTGGAGGTGTTGCCCGTCCACAACCGCAAACACTGGCGTAACTACCATCTGAAGGGGTACGAAGATTACCCGGACAGTCTGGGATTGCCCACCATCATCGGGGTGAACAACCCGCAAATGGATTGGATATTCGCGGCATTTATGACTATCAACAGTGTGGGTTACCGCATTAAACAAGGGAAACCCCATTCCGTTGCCGAGAATGTCCAGGTGGTAACAGGGCAACATGTGCTGGGCACGTTAGCAGGCGCGCAGGGAGAGGTGGCGGTGGTGCCCGTGCCCTGGTATGTCCAACTATCACGGAAATTGCTCCGTGTCGATTACCCGACCATCGCGGAGCAAGCCCTGCCAGAGGTGTTATCAGACACCATTGTGGCCTCACTTCAGAAGGACGCTGAGATGATAGATGCGCCAGCGCTCGATCCCGATATGCCGCAGGTTTGCGCAGCCGGAGGCATAGGTGCGGTCTTCGAGGGTCAGGAAGCCATCCAACGCGTTCTGGAAATCGAAGAAGCGACCAAGAAATTGGTCCGCGTGAAGCTGGCCCGAAAGAATCAGCCCTATCCGGAAGGCATGGAGTACGTCTGGGCTCCGCTTCTGCTGGCACACCCAACTAATCCCAGGATTGCCCGCGTGCCCGTGGTGAGACTGCGGCCTATCCCAGACAAAACGCCGCGCCACTACGTAGACACCCTGTTGCGCTAAAGGAGGCAGCACCGATGCAGGCAACATTGGCCTCAGAATGGATGATTCCTATAGCGACTATGCTGGGTTTGGTGACCGCTGGTTTTGGTGTGCTCATTTCTGTGCGGGAGCAGCGTCCAATTTGGGCGCTGCTCGCCGCAGCGGGGGCGTTGGCGTTCCTCGGGCTGTTCGTAACCGGCCCGCAAGCACCTGCGGCTCCAACGGATAGCGGCCCGCTTCCCGATACACAAGAGCAGCCGTTCGAACGCTTCTATCAGCAGTTTCGGTCACAACTTGGGAAACGGCTTGATTGTGAAGTGCAACACACGAGTATTTACGACTGGCGGATGGCCTGCTACACAACGGTGTATAGGCTTGAGTCCCATCCCGAACTTGCGCCGCCGTGGAACGTACAGTTCGGAAACACCGGTCAGGAGTATCAGGCCGTGCTGAAGGTTCCCCATGTTGAGCATCCGCCTATCGCTCCTGTAATTTCGGACTATCTTGGATCCCGACAGCTCCAGGGGTTTGATCCGTTGTACTGGTACGGTTTCGCCACTTCAGAGGCGGTTGAACTGGAGGGAAAGGAGTGTCAGTTCTTCTCCAAGACCGCTTTATGCTGGGCGAAAGGCGCTCCAGACACCAGTTCTGTGGGGGCACTTCCAACAGCGCTCTTCATGTGGAATCTGAACCGTGGAGTTCTGTCAATGGACCCGTGGACAGATGGGCGGAAGTCGTTGCTCCTGGTAGGGACGTTGTTACTGCTTGTGAGTGTTATTCCCATGGCGTTTCCAGGCTTGGCTGGGGGACGAAAAGGCTGGGCGGGCGCCGCACCTCGTTTCTAACCATTTAGATAAGAATAAGCCCTGGCTCTGGCAGATAGCCATCCAGGGCTTATTCTTCCTGATAGCAAACAGTGTTGGATATGACAACCTCTTCAACAACGAAAGCAAAAGCTTACAAAAGCAAAACTGGCCCAGGAAGACGCAGCGACCTAGTAAGAGGCCTTGAGGCGCTAAAATTCAGGCATTCCCCCCTCGAACTTTGCGACCTTGCCCTCGCTCAGGCAACCCACGTCCAAGCACTGGCCAAACAGTTGCACCCGCACAATCCTTTTGGCGCTGGGCTTGTCGTACGCTCGTCGATTCAAGAAGGATTGACCATCTCCGCGGCTGCTCTTGAAGGAATCCCCGGCCAAGCTCGCTTACGTGCATTCCTATTGGCTATTGCAAACGGGGCCAATAATTCCGAAGCTGCAAATTCAGCCGGGGTATCCAGAGAATGGGCATCGAAACGCCTGTTCAAAGTCACCGCTCTGCTCGTGATTCGCTACTTGGACGCCAAGTTCCGATAGACCGCCTGCCGGTTTGCAAGCCCGTTTTAGGCCCTTATGGGGCCTGACGCGGGCTTTCTTATGCCGTTTAACGGGAGTAAAAAGAATGGAGCAATTAGCTTGAATTTTGTATAATTTGTGCGGGCGATATCTCAGACGGCGTTAAGCAGTTGCGTATAGCATCAAAAAACTGCGTGACCCATATCTTGCGGGAAGACACGCAGCTTTCCCTCTATTTTGTGTGTGCCTAACGGTTTTCAAACATAACCCTGCGATGGGGTTAGGAAACCGCTGCTCTTTCCTCCTGAGCTACTGGGGCACGAAAACGAAGGGAAAACTGCGCTTACCGGCTACAGTGTTATGCAGTTTCGCGGTGCGCCTGAGGCATCGTCAGAAGAATGATACCTCAATGACCAATAAGTTGCCAGAATTAGTGGAACCGTAACCGTTTGATAAATGGCGGCCGCAGGATACCCGCTATTGTTCGAGCAAAGCCAGAACTGTCGCTGGCGAGGACTTCTTGCTTCGCTCAAAGAATAAACAACTTGTTCAACCGGCCATAAAACGGTTACTCTTGCTGAGCTTTTTGACGCATGTACGTACCCATTGTAGAATGAATCCCTGAGCAGCTTTTCATAGGACGATCGCAATGGCGCCTTTAGTCACTGAGCTCTTTAATACCATAGGGGAGCGCATTAAAGCCACCGCCCGTGTGGAGACCATCTACGGCGAGACCCGTGTGGTGGAGGGTCGGACGGTCATACCCGTGGCGGAGATGCGCTACGCCTTTGGTGGAGGCGCGGGGCAGGGCCCCAAATCGGACATTGAAAGTGATGGAGAAGCTCCTGGCGGTGGTGGTGGAGGCGGCGCCGTCTCCGTAAGCCCCGTCGGGTTTTTGGTACTCGCGGAGGACGGTGAACGGTTCGTCCCCGTCAACCCACCGCTCCGAAAGCTCGCCCTGGCCGGCGTCTTCGGTTTCCTGCTGGGCTTCTCCATTGCAAAAAGGCTGCACGCTTCGTAAGGGCCGCTTCGACCGTCACGGCGGACAATGTTCAGTAGTTCAGTGGGGTTAAAGGGGAACGACCTTTAACCCTTTTTATTTGAAGTGTTTAACAAGCCCGTTCTTCGAGCTTGGTCGAGAAGACCGGCGTGGTCTCGACAAGCTCGACCAACGCCTTATTAGCCACTCTCTTTATTTGTGGTTGATCAGACAACATTTGATGGAACCAGAGGAGAACCTGCAATGACATCGCTCTCATCTTCTCGAAGAGAGATGGCCAAGGCCTACAATCCCAGAGAAGTGGAAGACCGCCTCTATATCTTCTGGGAACAGGGCGGCTACTTCATGCCCAAACTGGACTCTGGCAAGAAGCCCTTCTGCATTATCATGCCGCCGCCCAATGTGACCGGCGAGCTGCATCTGGGACACGCACTCGTCGCCACCATATCCGACTTCCTGGTGCGCTGGCATCGCATGAAGGGCGAGCCAACCCTCTGGCTGCCCGGCGAAGACCACGCCAGCATTGCCGCGCAATGGGTCATGGAGCAGGAGCTGGCCAGAGGCGGAGTCACGCGACAGCAGATCGGCCGGGAGAAGTTTCTGGAGCGCATGTGGGAGTGGATGGACAAGTACCGCCACATCATCATGGACCAGCACAAGATGCTGGGCACATCCTGCGACTGGACACGAGAGCGCTTCACCATGGACCCCGGCCCCAGCCAAGCGGTGGCCAACACCTTTGTCAACTATCATGACCAAGGACTCATCTACAGGGGCTATCGCATCATCAACTGGTGCCCACGCTGCGGCACCGCGCTCTCCGACCTGGAGGTGGACCATGAAGAGCGCGGCGGCGCGCTCTACTACGTCCACTACCGCCTGGCCGACGGTTCCGGCCGGATCACCGTCGCCACCACCCGGCCGGAGACGATACCCGGCGATACCGCGGTGGCGGTGAACCCGGAGGACCCTCGCTTCAAGCAGTTCATCGGCAAGCGGGTAGTCCTGCCCATCATCGGCAGGGAGATCCCTGTGATCGCAGACGAGGCTGTGGACACCAGCTTCGGCACGGGCGCGCTGAAGATCACCCCGGCCCATGACCCGGTCGACTTCGAGGTGGGGCAGCGTCACAACCTGCCCACGGTGCTGGCAATGAACCTGGACGGCACCATGAACGCCGAAGCCGGCCCCTACAACGGCATGACTCGGGAAGATTGCCGCGAGGCCATCCTGAAAGACCTTGAAGCCCAGGGCCTCCTGGACCGCATCGACCCATCCTACGCGCACACGGTGGGCCAATGCTACCGCTGCCGCACCATCGTGGAGCCCATCGTCAGCGAGCAGTGGTTTCTTGATGTGCAAGACATGGCCGCAAAGGCTATTGCGGCGGTGCAGGAGGGGCGCATCAACATCCTGCCGGACCGCTTTGCTAAGGTCTACTTCAACTGGATGGAGAACATCCGCGATTGGTGCATCAGCCGTCAGCTCTGGTGGGGACACAGGATCCCTGCCTGGTACTGCGCCGCCTGTGACGGCGACGCCATCACCGTGCAGTTCCTCACGGAAGTGAACGATGCACAGGGGCGGCCACGGTTGCGGGACGTTTACAATGATCTCATCGCCGCCGGCATCTCGCACGAGGTCATCGTGGAGCAGTCCGACCGCCTGAACATCGGGATGAAGGCGCGGCCAATGGTGGGACTTGAGGCGCCCTCGCGCTGTCCCCAGTGCGGCGGCACGCAGCTCATTCAAGACTCCGATGTGCTGGACACCTGGTTCAGCTCAGGACTCTGGCCGCACTCCACGCTGGGCTGGCCAGAGAAGACGGAAGATCTGCGCACCTTCTACCCCACCAGTGTCATGGTCACGGCCTACGACATCCTCTTCTTCTGGGTCGCCCGCATGATCATGATGGGCATCCAGAACACCGGAGAAGCGCCCTTCCGCACGGTGTACCTTCACGGTCTGATCCGGGACGGGGAGGGCGAGAAGATGAGCAAGTCCAAGGGCAACGTCATCAGCCCGGTGGACACCATTGCAGCCTACGGCACGGACGCGCTGCGCTTCACCCTGGCAACGGGCAGCACCCCTGGCAACGACATGCGTCTGAGCGACCAGCGTCTGGAGGCCAGCCGTAACTTTGCCAACAAGCTCTGGAACGCCGCCCGGTTCGTCATGAGCAACCTGCCCCAGGACCGGCTCACCGAACCTGCCGAGGCCCTGGACCGCAGCCGGCCCACGGAAGACCGCTGGATCGTGAGCCGCCTGCACCGGCTGATGGCTCAGCAGGACGACCTGCTGCAGAATTTCCAGTTCGGGGAGGCCGGCCGCTATCTGTACGAGTTCCTCTGGAACGAGTTCTGTGACTGGTACATCGAAATCGCAAAAATCCGGCTGCGGTCTCCGCAGGCGACTCGCCGTGGCGAGAGCGGCGACGCCCTTCGACAAGCTCAGGACAAGGCGTCGCCCCTGCCGGTGCTGGCCTACGTCTTGGAGCAGAGCCTGCGGCTGCTCCACCCCGTCATGCCCTACATTACGGAAGAGATATGGCAATCTCTCAAACCGATGTTGCAGTGGCAGGAAGACGCGCCCTCCGGCCTGATCATCGCGCAGTATCCACAGGCCGACCCCAGCCGCTATGATGAGGCTGCCGAAGCGGAGATGACCGGCGCGATCGACGTGATTCGGGCCATCCGCAATGCGCGGTCTGAGCGAAATGTTGCGCCAAGCCGTCTCATCCAGGCGCAGGTCTTCAGCAGAAGCAACGTCGAAAGCGGACTGCGGCGGCAAGCTGAGCACATAAAGGCGCTGGCGCGGCTGGAGAGCATCAGCTTCGCTTCAGACGCTGCGGCTCGGCCGGCGCAGGCCGTGCCGGTTGTCCTGACCGACTGTGAAGTGTATCTGCCGCTCTTGGGGCTGTTAGACCTGGACGTGGAGCGTGAACGGTTGAGCAAAGAGCTTGCTCAGGCGCAGGACGAAAAGCAGCAGGTGGGCCAAAAGCTCGCCAATCAGGACTTTGTGTCCAGGGCGCCGGCCGCCGTCGTGGAGAAGGAACGGGCGAGGCTGGCCGCGGCGCAAGAACGCATTGATAGACTCGAGGCGATGCTTCGGGAGCTGCGAGGGTAAGCCTCGGAGCTTTGCACATCAAAAGGGTGATAACATGCCCTTATCAGGATATTCGTGTTCCAACAGGCAGTGTGTGTTTGGCCATTGGCCCTAATGTGCGTAGGAGAAGCGACGAATGATCGACAGGATGATGCGGGCAGCCCGACTCGATGTTAACCTCTACGAAGAGGTGGAGCACGACGAGTCCCTCACAACCCAAGCTCTCCAGGTGGTAGTGCTAGTCAGCGTCCTATCAGCCATCGGGCGAGTTCTTGGCCTTTTGTTCGCGGGCAACATTGGCGCGATAGTCGGCGGCCTGCTATTTGGTGTGCTGCAAACCATCCTGGCCTGGGGAAGCTGGTCCTATGTGACCTACCTGGTCGGGACAAAGATGTTCAACGGTAATGCCACCTACGGTCAGTTACTCCGCACCGTCGGCTACGCCTACAGCCCTGGAGCGCTTGCCGTTTTCGGGTTCATTCCGGTCCTGGGTGGCATCCTTGGCGCGGTCGGCGGCATCTGGACTCTTGTCGCCGGGGCAGTGGCGGTGCGGCAGGCGTTGGATATCACGACAGAAAAGGCTATTGCGACAATTTTGGTGTCAATCATCCCTACGTTCATCGTCCTTATCATCCTGAACATACCACTTGCGTTGCTGGGCGCATGATTGCGGCGTGAGCTGATGTCCAACCTGGTCTCACGCGCGCAGCGTAGGCGGACGGATTGGCTACGTTAATCTGGCGTTAGGAACGCTATGACAAAGGCAAAACGCAAACAGGCGGTGGTGATTGGCGGTTTATGCGCTGTGGCGCTTGCTGCGCTCCTCATCTTTGCCGTGCAGCAGAGCGGTGGGCAACAGAAAGAGTTGGCAGGGGTGCCACAGCAGGGGGCCCGGCTGGGGAACCCAGATGCTCCTGTGCTGATAGAGGAGTTCAGCGACTTCCAGTGCCCCTTCTGTGCGCGTTTCTTCCGGGAAACCGAAGCCAGGCTGATCCAGGAATACGTGAACCCCGGCAAAGCGCGCTTCGTCTACCGGCACTTTGCATTCATTGGCCCTGAGTCAGTTTGGGCATCGCAGGCAGCCGAGTGCGCCGCAAACCAGGGGCTCTTCTGGGAGTTCCACGCCAAGCTGTTCAACAATCAAGCGGGAGAGAACCAGGGAGCTTTCAGTGTTGACCGGCTCAAACGGTTTGCCCAGGATTTACGCATGAGCACGGACCTCTTCAACCGCTGTATGGACACCAATGAGACCCTGGAAAGAGTGCGAAAAGATACCGAGGAAGCGCAGCGACTGGGGGTTCGCTCCACGCCAACGTTTTTCATCAACGGCGCGCCCTTGCTCGGCGCTCTGCCCTTCGAAGAATTCAAGGCGGCCATCGAGAGCCAGCTCGCCAAATGATGTGATGGCGTCCCAGCAAGAACAGGAGAGGGCATACGCGCATTCCGACCACAGGCTCTGGAGCGCAGTCGTCGTCCTCAGCCTCGTGGGCGTGGGCGTGACTGCCTACCTCTCCTACAACCATTACTTTGGTGGGGAGGTTGCCTGCCTCGGCGGCGGCGGGTGCGAGGCGGTGCAGCAGAGCAGGTACTCCTCAGTTCTCGGAGTTCCTGTCGCCCTGCTGGGTCTCGGCTACTACGGGGCCTCTTTGGTCTTCGGCATCCTGGGACGGCTGCGGCCAACCGCCGGCACCTACGGCACCTACGGCCTGCTGACCCCCCTTTATTTTGCCATGAGCCTGACTGCCGCCCTCTTCTCCTGGTATCTCACCATGCTGCAAGCCTCGGTCATCAGGGCCTACTGCGTGTGGTGCCTCACGTCGGCGGCGTGCGCGAGCATCCTGTTCGCCCTCTCCATCGCACTCCTCTGGCGGTGGCTGCGTGCCTGAATCGCTCCTGATGTTCATTGCCGTTGCTGGAGGCGCCGCCCTGGGCATTGGCATAGACCGTCTCGCACAGACGCTCCCGGGGGAGCCGCCCAAGCTCAGCGCGGCGTGGCGGCAGCGGCGCAGGTTTCTCCTTGTTCTGGGTATGGGCCTCACCTGCGGCTACCTTGTCTGGCGATTCGGTGTCACCCCCAGGCTGCTGGTCGCGGTCTGGTACGCCGCGCTATTCTTCCTCATCTCCGCCATCGATCTGGAGCACCGCCTGGTGCTGAACATCATCATGTATCCCGCCATCATCCTCGCGCCCGGCACCGGGATGCTCTGGGGCCTCCATCCCGTGGCCATCGCCTTCGGGGGCGTCATCGAGTTCGGACTGTTCTTTCTCAGCGCCGTGCTTCTCAGGGGGAGCGTCGCCGCGGGCGACGTCAAGCTAGGAGCGTTCCTGGGGCTGATCGCTGGCTATCCTCTGGTTATACGGGCAATGGTCTACACAGGGTTGTTATCAGGGGTTGTGTCAGTGGCGCTGTTATTGCTGCGCATAAAGTCCCGCAAGGACTACATTCCCTTTGCGCCGTTCATGGTGTGGGGCACCGCCGCCGCACTGCTGTTTTCTACATGAGGATAAGGGCGCTCACCGTCGTTGCTCCTGAAGGCTCCCTGTGCTATAGTACCGACACTAATTGCATAGGCTGAGTAGCGGCCCCCGTTAGCCCCGGGGACCAGGGGAAGTCGGTGCAAACCCGACGCTGTCCCGCAACTGTAAAGTCCCGCCTGAGGCGGGCTGAGTCAGACCTCCCGTCGCTGCTCTGTTCCCAAACCTTCGCGGAAAGGTGGGGGCCCGCCTCAGGCGGGCTTATCCTCATCCCAAGGTTCGGGGTGAGGATTTTTTGTTATGGGAGGTAAGCCTGCCGTGCTGGCGAAACTCTTGCGTGCTGGATGCTACTGTCTCCTCACCGCGGCGCTCATGGTCGCGGGCTGCGCTCCCGCAGCCCCTGAGAGGGCCGCCGCTCCCGCTTCGTCACAGATCTCGTCCCGCACGACGGCATTTCCCGTGACCGTGACTGGGGATGATGGCCGAAGCGCCACCTTTACACAGGCGCCCGCGCGCATCGTCTCTCTGAGCCCCGGACATACCGAGATCCTGTACGCCATCGGCGCGGGCGGACTTCTTGCAGGGGTCGACGATTTTTCGGATTATCCCGCTGAGGCGCAAAGGCTCCCGAAGTTGAGCTATTCTCAGGTGAATCTGGAGCAATTGGTGGGCCTACGGCCTGACCTGGTCATCACCGTCACCCGCCAGAAAGCCGCGGTGCCGGAAATGGAGAAGCTCGGCCTCAAGGTCTTTTATCTCACCGAGGCAGGAACAATCGAGGGCATTCTCGACCGGATTGAGACCCTGGGGAAGATCACCAACCGTGAAGAAGCCGCCCGGCAGCTTGCTTCCCAGATGCGCGGGCGCATCGAGGCGGTCACCGCGCGGGCCGGTACGGGGCAACCCGGAAACGGCCCGTCGGTATTCTATGAGCTGAGCCCCCAATACCACACCGCGGGCGACAGTTCCTTCATTGGTGACATTCTCAAAAAACTCAACGTGCGCAACATAGCGTCCGGTATTGACAGTCCCTTTCCTCAGTTGAACGTTGAGCAGATCATCGCGGCCGACCCTGAGATGATAATCCTGGCGGACCCGGAAGCCGGCGTCACGCGAGATTCTGTGCGCGGACGGGCCGGTTGGGACAAGCTAAGCGCAGTGCGCAACAACCGCATCATCATTGTGGAGAACAGAGACATCATCCACCGGCCTGGGCCGCGGGTGGTGGAAGGGATTGAGTTTCTTGCGAAGGCTCTTTATCCAGATCGGTTCAGATGAAATTGCTGACCAGGACTGAGCGCGCGGCGACAACGGGACGAGGCACTTCGGTCGCAGAAAGGCAGCGGGCACCGGCCGGCAGCGGGCGGCTTGTGGTGGTTTCCATGATAGTTCTTGGTGTTGCGGCGCTCGTCGCTGCCTCACAGGGCTCTGTGGCGATACCCATCACCACCCTCATCCAGATCCTCATCAGCAAACTCGGCATAGTGCAGGTTGAGCCGAGCTGGCCGCAATCGTACGAGACGATACTGTTGGCAATCAGGCTGCCGCGCATTCTCCTTGCAGGGCTGGTGGGGGCCGCTCTGGGCGCAGCCGGCGCAGCCTACCAGGGCCTCTTCCGCAACCCCCTCGCAGACCCCTATCTCATCGGCGTAGCCTCCGGCGCGGGGCTGGGCGCGACCATTGCGCTGCTCCTGCCGGTTACTGCCCTTGTGTCCAGCGTGGCGCTTGTGCCTCTCATGGCCTTTGTCGGCGCGCTCTCAACGGTCACCATCGCCTACGGAGTCGCCCGCATCGGCCGCACGCTGCCAATACCGACGCTCCTGCTGGCAGGAATCGCGATTGCCTCGCTGGCTTCTTCCACCACCTCCTTCCTCATGGCCATGAGCGGGGAAGAGCTTCGCGCAATTTTCGCCTGGCTCATGGGGAGCTTTGCTCTCAGTAGCTGGCAAAGGGCGCTGGGGGCGCTTCCGTACGTGGCGGTAAGCTGCGCAGTGCTGCTCATCATGGCAAGGTCACTGAACGTCCTGCAGGTGGGGGAAGAAGAGGCGCGCCAGCTCGGCCTCAACACAGAGCGCACCAAGCTGATTCTGGTGATTTTCTCATCCCTGGCAACCGCGGCGGCAGTCTCTGTCAGCGGACTCATCGGCTTCGTCGGGCTGGTGGTGCCCCATGTTGCGCGATTGCTGGGCGGCCCGGACTATCGCACGGTGCTCCCCGTGTCCGCCGTCCTGGGAGGGGCGTTCCTTATCTGTGCCGACACTCTCGCAAGGACATTGCTGTCCCCCGTGGAAATGCCGGTCGGCATCGTAACTGCTTTCACCGGAGCTCCGTTCTTCCTTTTTCTGCTCCGACAGCGCAAACAGGAGCTCTTTTGATGTCGCCGTACGCGCTTCGCGCGCTTGTAGAAGCGCGCAGCCTCTGGGCGGGTTATGGTTCACGACCCGCGTTGCAGGACGTCTCATTTACCGTCGTTCCTGGAGAGGTAGTGGGAATCATCGGGCCCAACGGGTCGGGCAAGTCGACCCTGGTTAGAGCGCTCAGCGGCGTGCTGACACTGCAGCAAGGCGCCGCGAGCTTTGACGGCCAGAACATCGCCCGGATGAGCGCTCTCAACCTGGCAAAGCGGGTCGCTGTCGTCCCGCAGACACCGCTCCTTCCCGAATCCTTTTTTGCGTACCAGGTGGCGCTCCTGGGACGGACGCCGCACCTCGGCTTCCTTGGTCGAGAGAGCGAGCGGGACCATGCCGTCACACGCTCGTCCATGGAAATGACCGACACATGGGCGCTGGCAGACCGGCGGATCTGCGAACTCTCGGGCGGCGAACGTCAACGCGTGGTCGTCGCCCGCGCGCTGACCCAGGAGCCGGAGCTGCTTCTCCTGGACGAACCCACCGCGCACCTGGACATAGGGCACCAGGCGGCCATTCTGGACCTGGTCATGGGTCTGGTGCGCGAGCGGGGACTCACCGTCATGATTGTGTTTCACGACCTGAACCTCTCCGCTCAGTACTGCCAAAGACTCCTCATGCTGTCGGAAGGGCAACTCCTGGCGGACGGCCCACCGGAAGATGTCCTGACCATCGAGCAGGTGTCACGGGTGTACGGCGTGCAGGCCGTTGTGACGACGCACCCGTCGAACGGCGCTCCCGTGGTTCTGCCTGTCAGAGAACCGGAGGCGGCACGCAATGGACGCTGACCTGCAGCGGGCGCCCTGGACCGTCCGCAAGATACCACCCCTCGACCAAGAGGCCATGACCCTGGCGCGCGCAAGGCAGGACAAACTGACCAAACCACCGGGGTCCCTTGGCCGTTTGGAGACCCTCTCCGTGCAGCTTGCCGGCATGACCAGCAAGCTCTCCCCTCGTTTCCAGAACAAGGTCGTCATCGTTATGGCCGGCGACCACGGCGTCACCGCCCGCGGCGTCAGCGCGTATCCCCGCGAAGTTACCGCGCAGATGGTGGCAAACTTCCTGCGCGGCGGCGCCGCAATCAACGTCCTTGCAAGACACAGCGGCAGCCGCGTGGTGGTGGTGGACATTGGCGTCGCCGCAGACATGCCATCGCACCCGGATTTGGTGAGTCGCAAGGTTGCCCACGGAACCCAGGACTTCACCCAGGGGCCCGCCATGACCCGCGCACAAGCCCTTCAGGCGCTTGACGTGGGAATGGAAATCACCGATATGGAGGCGGCGAAAGGTCTCGATCTGGTCGCTCCAGGAGACATGGGGATCGGCAACACCACGGCCTCCAGCGCGCTCATCGCGGCAATCACCGGCGCGCCGGCGGAAACGGTAACGGGCAGGGGCACCGGCATCTCCGAAGAGGCGAGGCGGCACAAGGTGCGTGTCATACAGTCAGCGTTGCAGTTGCATATGGGGGATATGGGCGACACCTTCGGCATGCTGGCGCGCCTGGGCGGCCTCGAGATCGCCGGGCTGGCCGGGGTCTGTCTCGCCGCCGCGGCAAAACGAGTCCCTGTCGTCATCGATGGGCTCATCTCCAGCGCGGCGGCCATGGTCGCCGCGTCGATAGCTCCTGAGGCAAAGGCTTACTTCATCGCCAGTCACCGCTCCGTGGAGCCGGGCCATCAGGTAGCCCTCTCGTGGCTGGGGTTGGAGCCGCTCCTGGACCTCAACCTTCGTCTGGGGGAAGGCACCGGCGCAGTGCTGGCCTTCCCCATCATTCAGGCCGCTGCGAATCTCCTGGGGGAGATGGCGACCTTTGATGAGGCAGGCGTGTCAGAAGCCTCAGACGAGTAGCGAATTCCGCATTCGATGAAGAAACTGCGCAGTTGACCATGGGATTGCTGGCCGCGCTGCGTTTCCTCACCGTGGTGCCTCTGCCGGGCAGCTCGTCCACCCCCCGTGAGCTTGCCTCGGCGGCAGGCTACTTCCCCGTCGTCGGTTTGCTCATCGGCCTCATCCTGGCGGCCTGTGATGCGCTGTTGCGGTCGGCGCTCCCTGACCAGGTTGTCGCCGCTCTGCTAATCATCATCATGCTGGGCATCACCGGCGGCCTGCACGTGGACGGCCTGGCCGACACCTGCGACGGCCTGTTTGTTGCGGGAGCGTCGCCGGAACGCCGGCTCGAGATCATGCGGGACAGCCGCGTGGGTGGCTACGGCGTAGCGGGCGTGGTCTCGGTGCTCCTCCTACAATACGCCGGGCTTGCAAGCCTTTCCCCTGCCGTGAGAACCCTCGCATTGGTAGCGATGCCGGTCATCAGCCGCTGGGCCATGACCTACGCGCTGATCGGCTTCCCTTATGCGCGTAGCCAGGGCCTGGGCGCCGCCTTTCAGCCGGCCTCACGCGTGCGCGCCCTGTCCGTTGCGACGGTGTTCACGTTGCTGATATGCGGGCTGCTCCTGGGAGCGGTCGGAGCGCTGCTTTTCCCGGTGGTCTGGGCGGCCACCTGGATGACGGCGCGGCTGGTGATGACCCGCCTGCCGGGTCTGACGGGCGACACCTACGGGGCAATAAATGAGGTCACCCAGAGCCTTGTGCTGGTGCTTCTGATAGCAACAAAAGGCTCACCATGAGCACAATGGAAACCGCCATTCCACGGATCGTCATTGCAGGAGTGACCAGCGGCGTCGGCAAGACCACCATCGCCGCCGGGGTCATCGGCGCACTGCGAGCGCGCGGGCTGCGGGTGCAGCCCTTCAAATGCGGCCCGGACTATATCGATCCCAGCCACCTGTCGCGTGCCGCCGGTGTGCCTGCCCGCAATCTGGATAGCTGGATGCTCTCTGAGCCCGTCATGAGAGAGCTGTTCGTCCGGGGCGCGCAGGGCGCGGATGTTGTGGTTATCGAGGGAATGATGGGGCTCTTTGATGGGCGCTCAGGCGCTTCCGACGCGGGAAGCACCGCCCACATTGCGAAGCTCCTGGATGCCCCCGTGGTGCTCGTTATGGATGTGGGCAAAGTTGCCCGCAGCGCCGCCGCCGTAGCCCTGGGGTTTCAGCATTTCGACCCGTCACTCGCTCTGGCAGGCGTAGTCCTGAACAACATAGGCGGCGCGCGCCACCGGGAGATGATAGAAGAGGCCCTCACCCCGGCCACAGGCCTGCCGGTGCTGGGAGCGCTGCCAAGAGACGACGCGATCGCCATTGAGGAACGCCATCTCGGCCTGGTGCCCGACGCGGAGGGCCCGCTTGCCGGCGACCAGATGCGACGCCTCGTAGAGGTGATTGGTGAGCACGTTGACATCGATACACTCCTTGCCGTTGCCAGGAAGGCGGGGCCGCTGCGCGTGCAGGCCAACGACGGCCTCTTCCCGGGGCAGTCGCAGCCGCGCTTCGCGCGCATCGCAGTTGCTCAGGACCGCGCGTTCAGCTTCTACTATCAGGAGAACATGGAGCTGCTGGAGGCATGGGGAGCTGAGATAGTCCCCTTCAGTCCGCTCACAGAGAACGCGCTGCCACAGCACATTCACGGCATCTACATCGGCGGCGGTTTTCCGGAGGTCTATGCCAGGGAGCTTTCGGAGAACCTGAGCATGCGGCGTTCGGTTGCCGAGGCGGCCTGCTCCGGCATCCCGGTGCTGGCCGAGTGCGGCGGGCTGATGTATCTTGCGCGCAGCATTATCGACTTTGAGGGTCGGCGTCATGAGATGGTGGGAACGGTGCCCGGAGACTGCATCATGGAGCGGCGGCGTGTCGGCCTGGGATACCTGACCGCAACAGCCCGCAAGGACACCGTCCTGCTCCGCTCCGGAGAGTCCATTCGCGCCCACGAGTTCCACTGGTCGCGCCTGGACGCCGCATTTCCGGCGGAACAGGCGGCATTCGATATCGCGGAATACCCGGGCAGGGCGGAAGGCTACGCGGCGGGGAACGTGCTGGCCTCTTATGCTCACGTCCATTTTGGCGCGCGGCCTGACCTGGCGCCGCGCTTCGTCGACGCCTGCGCAACGTGGGCCAACAATCGCTGACAAGCCGTGGAACACATTGCCATTCTCGGCGTTGCCATAACTTTCGATCTGCTGCTTGGCGAGTATCCGCCGCGGCTGCATCCTGTGGTCTGGATGGGCAGGGTCATCGACTGGCTGACAGACCTCGCCCCCGGTTCGGGAAAGCTGCGGCAATTTTTCTATGGCCTGGCGATGCTCGCCATTGTGGTGACGCTGTTTACTGTCCCTGCCTGGCTGCTGGACCGGCTCTTTCAGCAGACTGGCGGATTTGTGCACGTGCTCCTGGGCGCAGTGCTGCTCAAACCCACCTTCTCCCTCAGAGCGCTGTGGGAATCGGTTAGCCGGGTGCAGGCGGCGCTCCAAACAGAATGTCCTGTAGGGGCAGAATGTCCTGTAGGGGATGTGGATACTCAGGAGGCGAAGCGCAGCTTGGGACGCATCGTGAGCAGAGACGTGGCGGCTTTGACGCCGCCCCTGATAGCGTCGGCGGCCATCGAATCGGCCGCGGAGAACTTTACCGACAGCTTTGTTGCGCCGCTGATGTACTATGTACTGTTGGGCGTGCCAGGAGCCGTCGCATATCGCGCGGTGAACACGCTGGACGCCATGGTGGGCTACCGAGGAAAATACGAGTACCTGGGCAAAGCGTCCGCGCGGGCGGATGACCTGCTCAACCTGGCGCCGGCCAGACTGGGCGCGCTGCTGCTGTCGGTTTCGGCAGGGCTTGGCAACGGGAGTGTTATGGGCGCACTACGCACGATGTGGCGTGACAACAGAAAAACAGCCAGCCCCAATGCGGGATGGACCATGAGCGCCATGGCCGGAGCGCTGGGCGTTTGGTTGGAAAAGCCCGGCGTCTACCGGCTGGGGGCGGGCTTCCCTGAGCCGGTGGAAGGCGACATCCCCCGTGGGCTGCGCATCGTGGCAGGAGGGTCGCTGCTGGCGGCCGCTCTCGCGACGCTCGTCTTAGGAGTCATCCATGTCCTTGCAGCCTAGACCGCACCTTCGGGATGTGCCGGACGCCGTTCACGGCAGCGTGCTGGACGAAGAGCTGCGAGCGCTCGGCCTGGAGTCTGCCGATGTTGTCGACTTCAGCGTCAGCACCAACCCCTTCGGTCCCGCGCCAGCGGTGGCTGACGCCTGGCGCAACGCCGACATCACCCGCTACCCGGATCCCCATGCTCGGGAGCTGCGCACTGCCCTGGCCCGGCGTCACGGCCTCGCCGCGGAAAACGTGCTGGTGTCGAACGGCTCGGTGGAGCTTGCGTGGCTGGCCGCCCTGGGATACCTGGAGCCAGGCGACCGAGCGCTGGTGGTTGGCCCCACCTTCGGGGAGTACGAGCGGGCGGCGCGCATCGCCGGAGCACAAATTATCCCCTTTCGCGCACGCCCAGAGCACGGATTTGCGTTAGATATTCCTCAGATTGATGGGTTGCTCAATTTACCCTCCCCCAATCCCATCAAGAGGCGGAAAACGACATCCGCCCTCCCCTGGCGGGAGGTCTCCGAAGGCGACTCGCCTAGGCGAGGAGTTAGACGCCGTCCTGAGCTTGCCGAAGGAGGGAGGGAGATTACTGCACATAGCGTCAAGGCCGTCTTTATCTGTAATCCCAACAATCCCACCGGCGTTCTCGTACCGCCAGACACCATCTGGGAACTGGCCAGTCATCACAGCGATGCTCTGTTTGTGGTTGATGAGGCCTATGTGCCCTTCGTCGATGCCGGCGCATCATGTCTCAACGGCGGCCTCCGGGACAACCTTCTCGTCCTGCGGTCCATGACCAAGGACTGCGCGATCCCCGGACTCCGCCTTGGCTACGCCCTCGCCGTGCCTGAGATTATCCGTGTGCTGTGTACCGTGCAGCCCACCTGGAGCGTGGGCGCGCCCGCTCAGGCGGCCGGCCTGGCGGCGCTTGGGTGCGCCGGCGGATTTCAGGCCGAAGGGCTTGAGCTTCTCACCGAGTCGAAGCGTTACCTCATGACGGCGCTGGCCGAGTTGGGGCTTGAGGTTCTGCCCAGCGCCGCCAACTTCTTCCTGGCGCGCGTGGGCGACGGCGCTGCTTTCCGGCGCGCACTGCTGCTTGAGGGCTGCTGCGTGCGGGACTGCGCATCCTTCGGGCTGCCGGAGTTCGTGCGCATCGGCGTGCGGACAATGCCGGAGTGTCAGCGGCTGGTTGCTGCAATCGCAAAAGTGCTCGAACAGAAGAGGCTGAGGTCGGCAAGGATGGGGTACGAAGGAACTGAGGTTCTTAATGGATAGTCAGGCACTGACCCTCTACCTCGTACGCCATCCGGAGACAATTTCAATCAGCAAGGGGATCATCCAAGGAGGGGGATCAGATTCGCCCTTGAGCGAGCTTGGCTTGCAACAGGCGTTGCAACTGCGGTCTTTCTTCCAAGCAATCCCTTGCAAGCCGTTTACAGCAGTACACTCCAACGTTGCAAGGATACTGCTGAGCTTATCGTGAAGGAGCGGCCTGTTCCCCTCCTGCTTGAGCAGAATCTTGTGGAGGGCGCTTTGGGTGAGTGGGAAGGACTTCCCTTCGAGGAAACCAGTCGAAGGTTTGAAGAGATGCAAACAAGAAACGCTTTTGTTGCCCCACCAGGCGCTGGATCAGTCTGGAGTATCCGAGGGAGAGTGGAGCGATTCCTGGAGACGGCACTCAGGGAGCAAAATGGGCATGTAGCCCTGATCACTCACGGTGGCATCGTCCGTGTTATGCTCGGAGCGCTTCTGGGATTGCCGCGCGAGACCCCGTGGGGCGGGTACCCCTTTGCTCTTGAAAACGGCAGCATTACCAGCGTCGATGTAGAACGAGCAGTCTCCTCCCGAAGAATCTCCCGCGTCGTCATCAGAAGAGTAAACGATACCAGTCATCTGCAAATGCAAAGCGCCGGGGTGACAGACTCGACGCTTCCTATGCCACGCCTCTGAGGAGACCAATGCCAGACGAACCACTGACCGTTTACCTCATCCGCCACGGCGAGTCCGAGTGGAACCGTGAGGGCCGCATTCAGGGGAGCTCCGATTCCCCTCTCACGCCGCTCGGTCTTCTTCAGGCGGAACGCATCCGGCAGCACTTTGCCGACATGCCGCTGACCGCGGTGTACGCGAGCAGCCTGCAACGCTGCCGCACCATTGCGCAGATGCTGGCGCAGGGCCGGGACATTCCTCTGGTCTTCATGCACGGTCTCATGGAGCGCTCCCAGGGTGAGTGGGAACCCTTGCTCATCGCCGAGGCGAACCGGCTGTTCCCAGAGGAGCGTCAGCGCGTGCGTGAAGACGCCGCCGCTCGGCCGCCCGGCGGCGAGTCCGCCATCGATGTATGGGATAGGATGAATGTCTCGTGGCGGCGTCTCAATGACCGCAGCCACGGTTCCATTGCCATTGTCAGCCACAGCGGGATCATTTCCATGATCCTGGGTAGCACCCTTGACCTTCCCCGCGGGACGCCTTTCGGCAAATACCCGTTCTACCTCGCCTCAGGCGGCATCTCCGTCGTGGAGGTGCCGAAACGAGGCGGCGCGGTGGTGCTCAAGGTCAACGACACCTGCCACCTCGAGGGACTGCAGGATGGCTAAGGGCAGGCCTGCCTACCGGAATGGCAGGCTAGTCATGCTCCAGGGGACGGCCTCTTCCGTGGGGAAGAGCCTGCTGACCGCGGGTCTGTGCCGCATCCTGCGCCAGGACGGTTACCGGGTCGCGCCCTTCAAAGCCCAGAACATGTCTAACAACTCCTTCGTCACCAGAGACGGCGGCGAGATGGGTCGCGCCCAGGTGGTGCAGGCGCAGGCAGCAGGGATCGAGCCCTCTGTTGACATGAACCCGGTCCTGCTCAAGCCGGAATCCGACGCTCGCTCACAGGTGGTGGTGCTGGGCAAAGCGGTGTCCACCATGAACGCACGGGACTACTACCAGCGCAAGGCGGAACTCATGCATGTGGTGCTGGAATCGCTGCAGCGGCTCCGACAGCAGTATGACGTCGTGGTCATCGAGGGCGCGGGAAGCCCCGCCGAGATCAACCTGCGCAACGGCGATCTGGTGAACATGGGGCTTGCCACCGCCGTGGACGCGCCCGTGCTGCTGGTGGGCGACATCGATCGCGGAGGCGTGTTCGCGCACCTTGTGGGCACCCTGGAATTGCTGGAACCGGAGGAGCGGTCGCTGGTCAAGGGCTTCATCATCAACAAGTTCCGCGGAGACATGAGTCTCCTGGGTAACGCCCTGGCTTTCCTGGAGCAGCGGACGAACATACCCGTCCTGGGCGTGGTGCCCTATATGCATGGCCACGGCATCCCGGAAGAGGATGGGGTGGTGTTGGAGCAGCCACCCGCACTCGCTGAGCCAGACGCCGCCCCGAATGTCATCGACATCGCCGTGCTGAGGCTGCCACGCATCTCCAACTTCACCGACTTTGCGCCCTTCGAGCGCGAGCCATTGGTGCGCCTCCGCTACGTGAGCAATACGTCGGAGATGGGGAGGCCGGACCTCGTCATTCTCCCAGGCACAAAGTCCACTATGGCAGACCTGGATTTTCTGCGACGCCAGGGTCTCGACGGTGCCGTCTGCCGCCTCGCTGGGCAGGGTGTTTTAGTCATAGGCATCTGCGGCGGCTACCAGATGCTGGGCACAGCGATCCGTGATCCGCTGCACGTGGAATCGGAGCAGGACGCGGCGCACGGACTCGGCCTGCTGCCCGTCGAGACGCTGTTCTCTGCCGGAAAGAGAACAGCCCAGGTCTCCGCGCGGGCTGCAGCAACCTTTGGGCCGCTGAAAGCGGCTGCAGGGGCGCTGGTCACCGGCTACGAGATACACAACGGCGTCACCAGAAGCGACGGCCTTTCTCCGGCATTTCGGGTGGTCCGGCGGTCTGGCGCCGAGGTCGACGATCCCGACGGCGCGGTGGACCAGGCAGGAAACGTGATAGGCACCTATATCCACGGCCTGTTTGACGAGCCCGGCTTTCGCCAGTCCTTCCTCCAGGGCATCGCTCGCAGTAAGGGCCTTGCTCGCCAGCCAGTCGCTGCTCCGCCCTCACTAGACGACATCTACGACCGCTGGGCGGCCCACGTGCGCGGACACCTGGATGTTGGCCGCATCTACGAGATTGCAGGCCTGGAGCAGCGCGGTGGCTAAACGATTCATCCTGATTCTTGGGGGGGCGCGCAGCGGCAAGAGCGACCTCGCCCGCAAGCTGGGGTTGGACATTGGCGGCCATGTGACCTTTGTGGCGACGGCGGAGGCGAAAGACGACGAGATGCGCCGCCGCATTGAGGCGCACCAGCGCAGCCGTCCCGCGTCGTGGCGCACCCTCGAAGTCCCGCTGCATGTGGCTGACGCGCTCGAACGCGAGGCCGCTCCCGACGCGATCGTCCTGGACTGCGTGGGCCTGTGGGTGTCGAACCTGCTGGCAGCGAACTCCCCATCAGGCCTGGATCAGCCCGACGAAGAGGCAACCCAGAACGCTCTCTCCCAGGAGCTTGGCGCGTTCCACGACTGGTACCGTGGAAACGGAGCATCGCTCATCGTCGTGAGCAACGAGGTGGGTATGGGATTGGTGCCGCCCTTCCCATCGGGTCGAGTCTTCCGTGACCTTCTTGGCTGGGCCAATCAGCGGCTCGCCACCATGGCCACCGAGGTCTACCTCGTCATCGCAGGCATCCCCATCGACCTCAAGAAGTTCGCCATACAGCCCTGGAAACAGGACGGCCCCCACTAACCAGCCCATTAGCCCGCTGATTGTCATTGGGCAGTTACTCTCTTTTTCGCCCAGCGCACTAGTAGCCCTGTTCAAGTAGCCTAAATTTGGGTCTTGACTCTATAGTAGACTATAGAGTTTATCTTAGATCTATTCATGAGGCAGGTGAGGGTGATGAAGATAGGACAGGTAGCGAAAGCATCCGGACTTTCAGTACAAGGCGTTCGTTTTTACGAAGAGGCCGGCCTTCTCAGCCCTGCTGAGCGAACAGAGAGCGGGTACCGTGTCTTCACTCATGCAGACCTGGACCGTCTTGACTTCATCAAAAAGGCCAAGCTCTTAGGTCTCTCCCTACAGGAAATAAAAGACATCCTAACCATTAATGGTCGCCAGCAACCCACCTGCGTCCACGTGCGGTTATTGCTGGAACAGAAGGTGGCAGAGGCAGACCGCGCGCTCCAACAACTGACCGAGTTCCGAGAACGCCTAGCACAACTTCTCCAGCAAACAGAACAGCTTGAGGACTGTCGCCCTAGTGGTGGACGGATCTGCGGCATCATCGAAGGCTTTCCCTCCCAAGAGCAGCCGCTTGGGACGCGACAAACGGCGCCAAGGAAAATCTTAGGGGAGATAGGGAGGAATGGAAGTAAACATGACAACTTATGATCTCATCATCATCGGTGGTGGCGCGGCGGCGTTCGCGGCGGCGACAAAGGCATCCGACCTAGGCAAGACGGCGTTGATGATCAACGAGGGCCTTCCCATCGGTGGCACCTGCGTCAATGTGGGTTGCATGCCCAGCAAGCACCTCCTCACCGCAGGAGATGACTTCTACTATGCTCAGCACTCCCGGTTTCGGGCAGTCGGTCCAGTCCGTCCGGAGTTTGACTTTGCGGCGGCCATCGCAGAAAAGGACGAGGTCGTCGGCAAGGCCCGGCAGAGCAACTACGTCAGCGTTCTGGAGAACCTGCCAGGTGTAACCTTTATCTCCGGCAGGGGTCGGTTTGTCGGTCCCCACGAGGTGAAGGTCAACGGTGAGGTGCACTATGGGGCCAAAATCCTGATCGCGACCGGTTCATCGACCAAGCCCCTGCCCGTGCCCGGTCTGGATGAGACCGGTTGGCTGAACAATATATCGGCCTTGCAGTTGGATCATGTGCCCGAGAGCCTGGTGGTCATCGGCGGCGGTCCTCTGGGACTGGAGTTTGCCCAGATGTTCACTCACTTCGGTTCTCGGGTCACCATCCTGCAATCGCGGCAGCAGATCCTGGCGCGGCACGAGCCTGAAGTGGCTGAAGAGTTGCAGCGGGCTTTGGAGGGGGAGGGCATCACCATCCGCACGGGGGTGAACCTGGAGTCCGTAACGTCACGCAACGGCCGAAAGGTGCTCACCGTCAAGAGCGGCAGCGGCGCGCGCCGCCGGCGTACGTTCGCTGCGCGCGGCGAAGAGATCGAAGCCGAGGAGATACTGCTGGCGGCAGGCATCAGGGCGAATACAGAGGACTTGAACCTGGCCGTGGCCAGCGTCAAAGTAGGCGCGAACGGCTTCATCCAGGTGAACGACCACTACCAGACCGACAACCCGGACGTCTTCGCGGCCGGCGATTGCATTGGCAAGATGGCGTTGGAGACTGTTGCCGCCAAGGAGGGCGCGATGGCGGCCGAGAACGCGCTCACCGGATCCAGCCGAACAATTGAGTACGACCATGTACCCCATGCCGTGTTCACCAACCCGCAGGTGGCCTCGGTAGGGCTAACGGAAGAAGAAGTGATGCGGCGCTTCAATGCCTGCTCCTGCCGCACCATTTACATGGACGCCGTGCCCAAAGCCCTGGCCATCAATGAGACGCGTGGTGTGTTCAAGATGGTGGTGCACCCGGAGACCGCGCAGGTGCTGGGGGTGCACATCGTGTCGCCCAACGCCGGAGATCTTATCCACGAGGCCACTCTGGCGGTGAAGTTTGGGTTGTCGGTGCACGATATTATCGACACCATCCACGTGTTCCCCACGCTCAGCGAAGGCATCAAACGGGTCGCCCAAGCCTTCACGCGGGACATCTCCAAGATGAGCTGCTGTGTGGAGTAGCGGCAGCTAACGAATGTTCGAACAGATGAAAAGACAAAGGAGAGACGTAGAACATGGCAGAGCAAAGAATCCTTCTTGAGATTGCTGGCATGACCTGTGACGGCTGCGCGGCCAGCATTGAGCACGCGCTGCAGCGCCAGAAAGGTGTTCGGCTGGTAAAGGTCAACTGGCGGGCCAAGGCGGGTGAGGTCGCGTTCGACCCCGAGGAGACCACCGTCGACGACCTCCTGGAGAGTAGCATCTTCCGCCGGCACTACCACGCGTCAATCAAGAACGTTGTATAGGGAGCCAAGATGATGAGCCGTTTGACGCACATCGAAAACCTGTTGCTGCCCCTCGCGCCGCTGTTGCCGCTGCCTTGGTGATGAGTGGTACCTGGCCTGCTCGGGCTCGCCGGTGCGGCGGGAACCGGGCTGGCGCTAACACCTGCGTTGCAGGTGCTCACCTGGCCGTTCTTCGGTGTATCCGTGCTGATGCTCGGTCGCGGGTGGTACCTCGCCCTCCGGCGAGGGCACGGCTCGAAGTGGCAACGCCGCTCCCTGATCATCTTGGTGGGGTCCACGGTGTTGACCGCTGTTCTGTGGGGATTACGCTTTGCCGGCCTGTTGGGAGCAAGGCCCTTCTAGTAGCTCCGAAAGAGAGGTGAAACGTGTCGAAAAGGGCTGGGTATGTCCTGCTGATCACTGGGTTTTTGGCCTGCCCGTGCCACCTAGTGCTGACGCTCCCGCTGGTGTTGGCAATTCTGGGAGGAAGCACTGCGGGGGCCTTTGTTGCGCACAACGTCAATCTCATCACCGGTGTGCTGACGGGATACTTCCTGCTCGCCCTGTCCCTTGGTTTCTTCCTGCTGAACCGTCGCATACGGCGGCTTTTACCAGATTGCGAAACTTGCGATGTCGACTCATCGGAACCTATGCGGGAGACTCCAACAAAGGAAGCGCCGGTCCCAGAGGTAGCGGCAGGGCGCAAATAAGAAAGGATCAGCGCCGATGGAAGTTTTGTTAGTGTTGTTGCCGTTGTTAGCTGTGGGTGCGTGCTGTGGCATCCCCATCATCGTCGCGCTGATGGCCAGCGCCAAAGCACGCCGATAGTTGGCGGCAAAGTTGACTCCCCAGCCGGCAAAGGGTTTATGCTTCCCTGGTGGCCTGTGGGATCATTTTTCAGCAGGAGGTGACAAGTGAATCGGATGCGGGAACAGCTACTCAGCATGGGACAGCGCGGGCGTGGAGCGGCGCGGCCAAGATGGGCTTCCCTAAAGACTCTTGTAGTCTTGCTCGCTCCCATGGCGCTTTTGGCGGCGCTAGTCTGGAATCTCCTCGCCCCAGTGGGGACCGGCGGAGGATTGTCCGCCGCAACTGGGACGTCAGTGGCGGTGGTTCCAGTGGAGCGCCGTGCTCCTGCGCCGGACTTTTCCGTGGCCACGGTGGACGGATCAATCTTCCGCCTCTCCGATCACCCAGGCGACGTGCGTCTCCTTTTCTTCACAGGAGTGGGGTGAGCGAAGTGCGCCCAAGTGCTGCCCGTGTTGGCACGCATCCATGGCGAATACGCCACTAAGGGCGTGGATATCCTCGTCTTGAATGTCATTCCATCGACTCCCGATAGGGACTTTGTCACCTACATGAAGCGCCTCGGCGGGGCCGACTTCGCGTACGCCACCGACACCAAGCTTTCCATCGCCCAAGACTACGGAGTTCAATACCTCGGAACATTGATCGCGGTCGGCCCGAATGGGCGAGTTGCCGCCAGGTTGGGTGACGCCGTTTCCTACGAGGAGCTCAAGAGCACTGTCGATCAGCTCCGCAGGTGATAGCACCCTGCCGAATATTCACGCTGCGATTGAGCAATAGAAACTTCGTTCAAACTAAGTATTTCCTTGCCAGTGACCACCTGAGAGAGTAGTATGCCACTGACCCATCGCAGCCTACTTTCCAGAGGTGAGCGTGACCGCTGAGATTCATAGGGCAGGTGACCTGCCCCGTCGCCCCCGCATCTTCTATGGCTGGTGGATCGTCATCGCCGCGGGCGCTGCCTCCCTCTTCAACTCCGTCAGCACCTTCGCTGGTTTCGGCGCATTTTTTCTCCCCATACAGCGTGAGTTTCACACCGACCGCGCCAGCCTCTCCGCCGCCGTCTCACTCGCTCGATTAGAGGGCAGCCTGCTTGGCCCCCTTGAGGGTTGGTTAGTGGACAGGTATGGGCCCCGGATCCTGATGCGCATTGGGATGATCATCATGGGGTTAGGCTTCATCCTGGTGAGCATGACCCAAAACATCACCATGTTCTACCTCGCCTTTGTGCTGGGCATTGCGCTCGGGGCAAGCCTGGGAGCGGGAACTCCGGGGTCGGTAGCGGTGGCCAACTGGTTCGTGAAGAAACGCTCCACGGCCTTTGGGCTGGTGAACGCGGGCTTCGCCATAGGCACTATCCTGGTGCCGGCCGTGGGCTGGCTGGTGGAGAGCCTCGGTTGGCGGCAGGCGGCGTTGATCCTGGGCATCATTATCTGGGTCACCGGGATTCCCCTCTCCTTCATCATGCGCCACAAACCGGAGCAGTACGGCTACCTTCCTGACGGCGTCGAGCCTGCACCTGTTCCGACCGCCGCCGCCCCTGGGGAAGGTGTCGGGGCATCGCCAGCCGCTCGGCAGGAGGCCGCGACTCCCATTCCGGTGGAAGAAGTGAACTTCACCACCAAACAGGCCCTGGTGACCAGGGCCTTCTGGATGCTGGGCCTCTCCTTCGCTTTTAGAACCCTCGCGACCGGCGCCGTGAACGTGCACCAGATTCCCTTCATGCTCGACCAGGGGTATTCCCTCACCGAGGCCACGCTGTCCGTGAGCGCCGTTGGGGTTGGCAGCTTCATCGGCCGCGTGGTGCTGGGCTGGATGGGCGACAGGACGGACAAACGCTATGCCCTTGCTGCCAGCCTTGCTGCGATGGCGGTGGGCATGTTCATTTTTGCCACCTCCACAACCATGAGCCAGGTGCTCGTGTTTGCAGCAATTTATGGTCTCGGGTTCGGCGGGACAGCGCCGCTCATGTCCGCCCTGCGAGGGGAGTATTTTGGCCGCCAGCACTTTGGCGCTATCGGGGGCTTTCAATCCCTGCTGGTTCTCATCGGCACCGCGGGCGGGCCTACCTTCGCCGGCATTGCTTACGACCGGACTGGGGATTACCGCTGGGCATTTACCGTTATTTCTCTCGTGGCCTTCATCGGGGTTGGGCTCACGCTGGCGGCAACCCCGCCAAAAGAGGTGCGAGCGTTGGCTGAGAAACGGACGGTCTGACCCTCCTTAGGCATAAGGTTCTTTTGTTTTCCCGTCTCAAACGCAGCATTATGGGCATCTCAGATCGGGCTCGACCAACGCCAAGTTTGTTCGGTAAGAAAGTCATTCGCACGTGCTTCGAGCTTGCTTGTCCTTGCCGAAGGGCCGAACAGGGGCAAGATCGTGAGTGGTCACGACAGGCCTGACTGCCGTTAGGCAGGCTCGACCAACGCTCTTAAGCAGCGGTCTCGCATCCCTTCCTATTGCACACCCGTACGCGGAGGGCTATGATTTTCCCACACTTCGGTCAAAATCCAGGAGGCGACGATGCGAGCAGTCCAGGTAACAGCGCCCAGACGGATCGAGATTATCGACATCCCCAAGCCCCAGATGGCCGCTGGCAAAGTGTTGACCCGCACGGTCATGGTCTCCATCTGCGGCAGCGACTGGCCCACCGCCATGACCACGCAACCGGAAGCCTCGTACCCCATGGACCCGGGCCGTCCAGGCCATGAGGTGGTCAGCATCGTGGAGGAATCGGACTCGCCCGAGCTGCGGCCCGGCGATCGTGTCCTGGACATTGCCTATGACGGTGCTTTCAAGGAGTTCCAGGTGCGAGAGCCCCAGCATCTCATCCCCCTGCCCTCGGACCGTCCGCTGGAGGAGCTGCTCATGAGCCAGCCCCTGGGCGTGGTGCTGCACGGATGCCACAAATGGCCCGGCATCTTGGGGTGGAGCGTCGCCGTCATCGGCCAGGGGACCATCGGCCTCTTCTTCACCATGATGCTGCGGCAAATGGGCGCGGGGCCTATTATAGGCATGGATCTGGAGGACGGCCGGCTTGCTCTGGGGAGGAAACTGGGAGCCACCCATAGCGTGAACACGGCAACGGACGACCCCATCGCCGCGGTCAACGAGCTGACATCGGGCCGCGGCGTGGACATGGTGGTGGAGGCGGTCGGCCAGGAGAGCACCTTCAACCTCTGCGCGCCCCTGGTGCGGCGCTCCGGCTACATCACGCTCTACGGGCTGGCCAAGAAGAACCCCATGCTGCTTGACTGCATCGCCCTTTTTCGCAAGGAGCCGACCATCTTCATGTCGAGCCAGGGAGACCGTGAGAAGGACTTTGAGCTGGCCCGGGACATGATTGCGTCGGGGCGTATAGACGTGCGGCCGGTGCTGACCCATCAGATGCCGGTGGCGCAGGTGCAGCGTGGCTTTGAGCTGGCCGCCAGCCGCGACGAAGGAGTCATCAAGATCGTGCTGACGTTTTAGTTTTGGTCGCCTCCCGCCGCGGCTCCCGGTCTTTGCGAGGAGCGCAGCGACCCTTCGGCTGGTGGTTCGACTCTGAGAGTCTCAGGTCGTTCAGACTCTGAAGAGTCCTCAGACTCGATGAGCTCGATGAACTCGATGAGCTCAGCAACTGTCTTGATTGTCAAGCATTATGGCACTCCGGGGTCCAGGGTTGATGGGTGCGCAAGACGGCATTGAGGATAAGGAGCAGTTTGTGCATACATGCGGTAAGGGCGAGCTTCTTCGG
>Ga0209514_10000682_pt1:0-65000 | contig 67307 bp, 64 predicted proteins | sample Subgrocontami58m_FD_187452 | JGI IMG/M metagenome (GOLD analysis project Ga0209514, IMG submission 187452) | Subsurface groundwater microbial communities from S. Glens Falls, New York, USA - GMW37 contaminated, 5.8 m (SPAdes) (version 3) | ecosystem: Environmental > Aquatic > Deep... | reverse complement strand
TCCCCTGCGCCATGCACGAGCGTGGTCATCTCCCTGGCTAGGAAGCGCTGGGCAGCCCGCTGCGCTGGACGCTCACGCACCTGTGTGGCTAGATCGTCGATCGTCGCGTGGTCGGCGAAAGAGAAGAACTTTAGGTAATTCACTACGTCAGCGTCATCAGAGTTGAACCAGAATTGGTAGAAGGCGTAAGGCGAGGTCATCTCTGGATTCAGCCAGACCGCGCCACCAGCAGTCTTTCCAAACTTGGTGCCGTCCGACTTCATGAGCAGATTGAATGTAAGCGCGTGAGCCGAGCCTTGGTCGACTCTGCGGATCAAGTCGAGCCCAGCCGTGATATTGCCCCACTGGTCGCTGCCGCCCATCTGGAGGGTGCAGCCCTCACGGCGGTAGAGCTCAAGAAAGTCGTAAGCCTGCAGTACTTGGTAGGAGAATTCGGTGTAGGAAATCCCACCGCCGTCAAGACGAGTAGAGACCGAGTCCTTGGCCAACATTTGATTGACGCTGAAGTGCTTGCCGATATCGCGGAGAAGTTCCAGCGCTGTCAACGGGCGCGTCCAGTCAAGGTTGTTGGCCATGATGGCGCCGTTAGCCGAATCGTCGAAGGTGAGAAAGGCTTCGAGTTGGCTCCTAATCCGGGGAACCCAAGCGGACACCACTACCTCGTCGTTCAGGGCGCGTTCTTCGGTACGACCGCCCGGATCACCCACAAGGCCGGTCGCACCACCAACGAGGGCAATCGGGCGATGCCCGGCCAGTTGGAAACGTCGCAGTGCGAGCAGAACGACGAGATTGCCGATATGCAGACTCGCAGCAGTGGGATCGAAGCCAATGTAAACGGTGACTGGACCACTATCTAATGTCGCGATTAAGGCATCCTCGTCGGTGCTCTGGGCAAATAGCCCACGCCACTTGAAATCCTCTAGTAATTCACGACCATTCACAGTCGCCAAGTCTGCCCTATCTATTGCGCAGATGAGACGCCATTAGCCCAAGCCCGATCGCTTTCGATTGCTGTGGCTAATCCGACCAGCTGTTCACGGACACGGGTTGGCGCCGTGCCGCCAAAGGCACTTCGAGAAGCGATGGCGCCTTCAGCGGTAAGAACTGCTCGTACTTCTGACGTTAGAAGCGGGTTGATCGCAGCTAAATCATTATCACTGATTTGATCAAGTTCGATTTCTCTGGCTTCGCAGAATCGAACGCACTCCCCTGCCACCTCATGGGCGTTGCGGAACGGCATTCCTTGGCGAACCAGCCAATCGGCGATTTCGGTCGCAAGAGCAAAACCTTCTGGCGCGGAACGCGCCATCTTCTTAGCGTCAAATTCGCAAGTCGCAATCATGCCGGTGACAGCCGGCAGAAGAAGTTGCAGGGTATCGAGTGAATCGAAGATTGGTTCTTTGTCTTCTTGGAGATCTCGGTTGTAGGCGAAAGGCAACCCTTTTAATGTGACGAGAAAGCCTGCTAGGTGGCCGATGAGTCGTCCACTCTTTCCGCGTGCCAATTCAGCAACGTCTGGATTCTTCTTCTGCGGCATGATGGAAGAGCCTGTCGAATAAGAATCAGATAGTTTCACCCAGCCAAACTCTCTAGACGCCCAAAGGGTAAATTCTTCGCCAATCCGAGATAGGTGAATTCCAATCAGTGAGGTAATGAAGAGCAATTCGGCAACGAAATCGCGATCGCTAACCGCATCAATAGAATTCGCAATCGCACCACTAAAGCCGAGTTCGTGCGCACTCTTCTCTGGATCTTTAATGAGCGATGAGCCAGATAACGCACCGGCGCCCAGCGGCGAAAAGTCAGCGCGTTTGTCCCAGTCACGCAAGCGAGATATGTCCCTCTCAAAAGCGTGAATGTGCTTAGCAAGTTCGTGGCCGAATGACACAGGTTGTGCATGTTGCAGATGCGTAAATCCTGGTGCGATTGAATCTACGTGCCCGCTGGCTTGCACGTGCAGCGCCTCCTCCAGGTCAAGGAGCGAGTTGGCCAGTGCACGAACCTCATCTCGCAGATAGAGGCGCAGATCGGTCGCTACCTGGTCATTTCGCGATCTCCCTGCCCGTAACGACCCCCCAAACTCGCCCAATTTCGCGACAAGACCACGCTCGAGAGCAGTGTGCACGTCCTCATCGTCAATGGTTGGGATGAAGGCTCCGCCAGCCACATCTGCTTCGAGTTCGGTGAGGGCAGCGAGAATCCGTTCTAGTTCACCGTCGTCAAGCAAATTTGCAGCGTGAAGTATTCGAGCATGCGCCTTTGAGGCTCTCAAATCATATTTGGCCAGCCGCCAATCGAAGTGAACACTAACCGATAGCGCTGCCATTGCATCGGCAGGATGCTCGGCGAATCGACCACCCCAAAGTCGCATTTCACTCATTACTTGATCGACTTGCCTACGCGCAGATCGCGGGCCGCTGCGATTCGACTTGGCATTCCCCAAATATCTACGAAACCCTTTGCCAGCGATTGGTCGTATGTGTCGCCTTCGTCGTAAGTAGCAAGGTCAAAGTCGTAGAGCGAAGCTTCACTGCGCCGACCAGTCACTACCGCGCGACCTGCATGCATCGTCATACGGATATCACCCGAAACCAGTTCGTTGGCTTCATTCATAAAAGTGTCGAGTGCACTCTTGAGCGGTGAGAACCAGAGCCCGTCGTAGACCAGCTCGCCCCAACGCTGTTCTGCCTGCCGCTTGAACCGCGCCAATTCACGTTCGACGCAGACATTCTCCAGTTCTTGATGCGCAGTGATTAGGGCCAAAGCACCTGGCGCCTCATAGATCTCGCGACTCTTGATACCAACGAGACGATCTTCGACCATGTCAATGCGACCGATTCCTTGAGCGCCAGCCCGTTGGTTCATTTGCTGAATTGCCTGAAGCATCGTGACTGGTTTGCCATCAATGGCTACCGGCACGCCGGACTTGAAGGTGATCACAACTTCATCAGCAGCGCGGACAATTGCCGGGTCCTGCGTATAGGAGTAGACGTTTTCCGTCGGAGCATTCCAAATGTCCTCCAAGAAACCCGTTTCTACAGCGCGACCCCAGACGTTCTGATCGATCGAGAATGGATTCTTCTTGGTTATCTCAATTGGAAGCCCTGCCTGCTCGGCAAAGGCGATGGCGCGGTCCCTGGTCATACCCGAATCACGTACCGGCGCGTAGGACGTTAGATCTGGCGCAAGCGCACCTGTTCCAACTTCGAACCGCACTTGGTCGTTCCCCTTACCTGTGCAGCCATGCGCTACTCGCGATGCTCCATGCTTCCTTGCGGCCGCCACTAAGTGCTTGACGATTAATGGGCGCGAAATTGCCGAGACGAGCGGATACCGATCCATGTAAAGTGCGTTCGCCTTGAGCGCCGGGAGACAGTACTCATTCGCAAATTCATCACGAGCATCGGCAACTTCAGCTTCGATCGCACCACAGGCCAAGGCGCGTTTGCGGATCACCTCGATGTCTTCGCCACCTTGACCCACATCGACAGCCACCGCGATAACTTCCGCGCCGGTCTCTTTTCCAATCCATCCGATGGCGACTGAGGTATCTAAGCCGCCGCTGTACGCGAGAACAATGCGCTCTTTCACGAGCGTTTCCCTTCACTCTGGTTTCCTTGAATATTTAACTTCACTTCTGGCTGAACGAGTCCTTCGGCGAGGCCCAGAATATGCGACGCCGCATCTTCTCCCCCGTCGATGGCGCGGGTGATGACCAGAACCGTGTCATCGCCAGCGACCGTACCCAGCAATTGAGGCAACGCGCCCTCGGTAATGGCACGATCGAGGGAACTGGCTAACAGTTGGGAGCCACCTGGCGGAGTGCGGAGTACCACAAGGTTTCCGCTGGCTTCAGCGGAAACGAGAAGATCTTGTGCCATTCGCGCCACTCTGCTGATCGGATCTTCAGAGCGTGACGGGTTCTGTGAGATTGCATAGGCAAGCAAGCCAGACCCATCCCTGACCTTCGTAGCCCCAAGGTCCTCAAGATCCCGGCTGACTGTTGCCTGTGTCACCAAGAAGCCTTCGGTGATCAAAAGCTCAGTCAGCTCAACCTGAGATCTGATAGCACCAGCAGCGATCAACTTGAGAATTCTTTCGCGACGTGCCGCCTTGGTGTGCGGTCCACTCCTGATCGGTGAACTCATAACGTCAACTCTTTAAGCGTTTCACCAAGAGCAACGACAAATCGATCGATGTCGTCTCTGGTAATCACATAAGGTGGCGCCAACCGAAGAGTGAATGCACTAGCCGCATTGGTCAAGAAGCCTCGCTTTTCAAGATCGAGTTGAACTTGATGTGCGATCTCACCCCTGAAACCGATTCCGATCAGAAGCCCACGTCCTCGAACTTCAGCTATTCGATCCATCTTCCGGATTTCGTCTACAAGATATTCTCCGAGTATCCGGTTGCTTGCCAATAAATTATCGTGCTCAATTACCGAGATAGTCGCGAGTGCTGCCGCGCAAGCCACCGGATTCCCACCAAAAGTAGAGCCGTGTGAACCCGGTTGTAGGAGATCACCAGCCTGTCCTGTGGCCAGCATTGCACCAAGGGCCAAGCCGCCGCCAAGACCTTTTGCCATTGTGATCACATCGGGCGTAATTCCCTCGGCTTGGTAGGCGAACCAATCTCCAGTGCGTCCCATACCGGTTTGAACTTCATCCACGGCGAGGAGTGCACCATGTTTGAGTGTTAGGTCGCGAAGGGCCCTCAGGTATCCGCGGGGTGGTGTAACCACTCCTGCTTCACCTTGAATCGGCTCCACGATCACCATCGCCGTCGATTCATCGATCAAATCTTCGACCGCTTTCATGTCCCCGTATGGCACATGTACAACTTCACCAGGCAAAGGTCGGAAGGGATCAGCCTTGCTCGGCTGCCCGGTGAGTGAGAGTGCCCCCATGGTTCGTCCATGAAAAGCGCCTTGCGTAGCTATGACTTTGGTGCGACCGGTAAGCCGCGAAAGCTTGAAAGCAGCCTCATTTGCCTCGGCTCCTGAGTTGCAGAAAAAGACTCTCGCGGTCGGATCACCAGAAATTTGCCGAAGTTCTGCGGCGAGTTCTAACGCTCTTGGGTGGGCATAAAGGTTGCTTACGTGAGCAAGTTCTTGAATCTGCGAGGTGACTGCAGCGACGATCGCGGGATGGGCATGGCCGAGAATATTTGTAGCAATGCCACCAAGAAAATCAGTATAGGTGCGGCCCTCAGCATCAATTACTTCAGCCCCATGGCCGCGCACAAGAGCAATTCGCGGCACTCCATAATTTGATTGCATCACATCACGCCATTGCGCGAGGAACTCTTCAGTCCTGCCGCTCTGGTTGCTCATGGCAGAACTCTCGTCCCATGCATGTTCTCTGATTTTAGAGCGTCGAGCAATCCGTGCTTAACTCGTCCATCGATTATTAGCGCTTCCTTAGCGCCAAGTTCTAGCGCTTTTAGGCAGCCTTCCATCTTTGGCACCATCCCACTTGTGAGCGACGGTAATAGCTCGCGCAGAGTTGATGCGCTCAATTCCTTGATGATCTGTGCACTCTCTGGCCAATCCGCATAGAGGCCAGGTACATCGGTCAACATCACGAGGACTTCGGCTGCTAGAGCACCGGCAATTGCCCCTGCCGCGGTATCTGCATTGACATTTAGAACTTGTCCTGACTGGTCATTACCGAAGGATGACACCACCGGGATATATGACGCGTCGAGCAAGGTCTGCAGGATCCGAGGGTTAACGCTCACTACTTCTCCTACTAAACCGATATCCGTTGGAATGCCTTCGATGAGGACATCGCGTCGCTCGCACTGCAGCAGGTTGGCGTCGACTCCCGATAGACCAACCGCGGTTCCGCCCGCTTGATTTATCAGCCCGACAATCTCTGGCTGAACGGATCCGCCCAATACCATCTGCACTACCGACACAGTTTGCGCATCAGTAACGCGAAAACCGCCGGCGAAGGAACTCTCCATCGAAAGCCTGCCAAGCATCTCACTGATCTGGGGACCACCCCCGTGAACGACGACCACTCGAATACCGTTGCGACACAGTGCTACCACGTCGGAGGCGAATCCCTCTTTGAGGGCGGAATCAATCATGGCGTTTCCGCCATATTTGACGACTAATGTCCGCCCACGGAACCGTTCGAGGCTCATGATGAGTACGCCGAATTCTCATGTACGTACTCTGCGGTTAAATCATTAGTCCAAATCGTTGCGCTGCTGATCCCCGCTTTGAGATCGATGACAATCTCCACAAGTCGCCCCGACATATCTACAAGTTCGCGATCATCGCCGATCGAGCCACCACGACAGAGTGTTATGCCATTGATAGCAACATCGATCTGATTTGGATCGAAGACTGCCTTCGTCGTCCCGACCGCAGCAAGAACCCGTCCCCAATTCGGATCTTCTCCGTGAAGGGCACATTTCAATAAGTTGTTACGTGCGCAGGCACGCCCGACTTCGACGGCATCTGTCTCGGTGGCGGCGTTGATCACGTTTATGGCCACCTCTTTACTAACACCTTCGGCATCGGCAATAAGTTGGCGAGCCAAGTCTTGACATACGTGGAGGAGCATCTCTTCAAGTTTAGATTCAGAGAGAGCTATAGCGCTGGCGCCAGAGGCAAGAAGAAGCACCGTGTCATTCGTCGAGGTGCAACCGTCAGAGTCGATCCGATTAAAGGTGCGTTCAACGACGCTACCGAGTATTTGGTCGAGTAGTTGTGCGTCAGCAATAGCGTCGGTCGTGATTACTACCAACATCGTCGCGAGTGCTGGTGCCAACATTCCTGCGCCTTTGGCCATTGCACCCATCCGAATCCCGTCGGATTCGAACTCAACCGTTTTGGGGACGGTATCCGTAGTCATAATCGCGAATGCCGCGTCGATGCCGCCCGCAGGGCTGAGCAGGCTGTGGGCAGCCGTCGCACCATCAATTAGACGATCCATTGGAAGCCTAATTCCAATGAGCCCGGTTGAGCAGACCGCAATATCGCTCGCGCTGACGTTAAGAAGATCGGCTACAAATTCAGCTGTGCAATGGGCATCAAGAAACCCTTCACTGCCCGTGCAAGCATTCGCACCACCGGAATTCAGAATGACGGCATCGACTCGTCCGTCTTGGAGCGCCTGCTCACTCCAAAGGACCGGAGCAGCCTTGACTCGGTTGCTTGTGAAACGCGCCGCAGCACTTTTTAATGGCCCGTCGTTGACGACGAGAGCAAGATCCTTTGCACCGCTTCCTTTGATTCCGGCAGATACACCCGATGCTTGAAAGCCTCTCGGAAACGTGACGCTCACGGCGCAATTCCATCCATTGACAATCCTGCGGCCTCCGAAAAACCTAAAGCAATATTGGCATTCTGAATGGCCTGACCTGCTGCGCCCTTGACCAAGTTATCTAGAACCACGGTGATAATCGCGCGATTCGCTCGCTCATCGACTACTGCTTGAATTTGAACCGAGTTGCTCCCGAAGGTCGATGCAGTAGCCGGCCAAATCCCTTCGGGCAGAACCTTGATGAACGGCTCGTCAGCGTAGGCGTCTCTGAGTGCACGTTGAATTTGTGAAGTCGAAGCACCGTTTGTGGTGGCTGTGACCGTAGCAATGATCCCTCTTGTCATTGGTGCCAAGAGAGGAGTGAAAGAAATACCGACTTCTTCTCCCGCCACTCGACCAAGTGCTTCCTCGATTTCTGGCGTGTGCTGGTGGACCCCCCCGACTTTGTAGGTAGACATCGAATTCATCACCTCGCTGGCGAGGAGGTTTGTCTTTAGGTTCCGACCTGCTCCGGTAGTGCCTGATGCAGCGACAACGACAATGTCTTTTGCTTGGACGAGTTTTTCAGCAAGAAGAGGCGCCAACCCGAGAATGATGCTCGTCGCGTAACAGCCAGGATTTGCGATTCGATTGCTTTTGGCAATCTGCTCACGTGCGCCCCTTAACTCAGGTAGCCCATAAGTCCATTGCCCGGCATATTCACCCCCGTAAAACTGCTTCCATGCTGTAGCGCTGCCAAGCCTGAAGTCGGCGCCGAGATCAACTATCAACTTGGTATTGCCGAGCTCGCCTACTAACTTTGCCGACTCGCCATGTGGGAGTGCCAGAAAGACTACTTCCGCATTGGCCAAATTTGCGGCAGTAGTGGGTTCAATTCTTCGGTCGGCAAAGCCCACCAATTGAGGATGCACTTCGCCAAGTCGGACACCGGCGCTCGACCTGGCGGTGATGGCCCCGACCTCAAAATGCGGGTGGGCACCAAGAATCCGGAGTAATTCGCCACCGGCATAGCCACTGCCGCCAGCAACGGCCACCTTGATACTCATGGTTATAAATATACATCAAACCCGGACGTTCTGCATATTTATGCATCCAGTTTATCCGCGGAGTTCTGCCCCTAACGCTTCGGCGGCGGTAACTGCTCCTTGGCGTGCCACGGCCGCTTCGGCTGCGGTGAGCGTCCGATCTGGCGCTCTCAAGGTGAGAGTGAAGGCAAGGGATTTCCGTCCGACGCCCACCTGCTCCCCCTCGTAGACGTCAAAGAGCGCCACGGATTCAAGGAGCGGGGCTCCGCCAGCCAGGAGTGCAGCGGTGAGATTCGCAGCGGAAACCTCAGTATCGACAATCAGGGCGATGTCTTGAAGAGCAGGTGGAAAAGTCGAAATTTCGGGTGCTAGAACAGGGGTGGGCACCCCGAGGGCGTCAAGATTAATTTCGAAAGCCGACGTACGCACCGGCAGGTCCAGGGCCGCAACGACACGGGGATGCAATTCGCCGGCATGGCCAACCAGTTTGGCATCGAGCCAGAGTTCGGCACAGCGTCCAGGGTGCCAAGGCGCAAACGCGCCACTGCGAATCGTCAGAGTGACACCTGCGGCGCGAGCAACGACTTGGGCAGCAGAAACCGCGTCGCTCCAATCGATTGCCCGCACACCACGCCATGATGATTCGCTCTCGCCACATAACAGGCCGGAAATGTACTGGGGCTGCTCAGGGACCAGTGCTATCAGAGCATCGAGCTCGCCCTGTGATGGCGCTCGATCGACGCCGAGTCTTGGCAAAGGCCGTTGGTCAAGCCTGCCCAGGAAGATCGACCCCAATTCAAAAAGAGCCAAGTTGCGATTGCCACGGCTGAAGTTTCTTTTCAACGCAGAAATCAAGCCTGGCAACAGAGTGGTTCGCATCAGCGGCGCCGCTTCGGAGATCGGATTTGCCAACGCCAACGCCAAACGCCGCGGATCGTCTGGCCCGATCCCTAACTCATCAAGGTCTGTTGAGCCGATGAACGGGTAACTCAGAACCTCGACAAAACCTTCACCAGCCAGAGCCATACCGACTCGCCGTCGCGTCCGTTGCGCTGGAGTGAGTCCCCTACTCGCCGGTGCAGTTGGAAGAAGAGATGGGATCGATCCATAACCCTCTAGTCGAGCAACTTCTTCAACGAGGTCTTCGGGTGCACGCAGATCGGGGCGCCAAGTCGGTGGAGAGACTCGCCAAACATTAGAGCCCATTTCAATCTGACAACCCACTTGTCCAAGTCTGAGAGCAACCGTTTCGCGAGAATATTCTTGACCGACCAATCTAGATGGGAAATTGGGATCTAAATTAATCGAAGTACTGGAAGCCCGGTTATCGATATCGACGCCAGAAAGGACCTGCGCGCCGCCAAATTCGCAGAACAGGTTGGCGGCGCGCGCACTTGCGATAGGTCCCAATTCATGATCGATACCTCGCTCAAATCGACGCGATGCCTCTGATGAGAGTTTATGTCTTCTGGACATCCGCGCGATGACTTCAGGAATGAAATGTGCCGCTTCAAGAATAATCTCGGTTGAAGATGCATCGATCTCAGAGGTGAGCCCGCCCATGGTTCCAGCGAGGGCAAGCGCGCCCGAAGAATCAGCGATTACCAAATCATCGCTGATTAAATGGCGTACCACGTGGTCCAACGTTTCTAGCGACTCAGTTGCGCTTGCGCGGCGAACTCGAATTCCGCCACGCACTTTTTTGCCGTCAAAAGCGTGTAGCGGTTGGCCCAACTCGAGCATCACGTAGTTCGTAATATCGACGGCCAAAGAGATTGGACGCATGCCAGCAAGGGTCAACCTTCGCTGCATCCAAATTGGCGAATGTGCAGAAGCATCGGCGCCGGAGATGCGCCGCAAGACAAGACGATCGGCACCCGTCGAATCTTCGATCGAGCCCAGTGTTTGATCGGTTTTGGTGATGCTCAAGTCGATCGCTAAAACTGGATCATTAAATGGTAGGTCGAAGGCAGTAGCGACCTCTCGCGCTATCCCGCGCATGGATAAGGCATAACCGCGATCTGGGGTAACCGCAACGTCGATCACTGCGTCACGCAGACCGAGCAGTTCAATAGCATCGGCACCAACCGGGGCTACATTCGGCGGCAGAACCACGATTCCATTGTGATCATCGCCCATTCCCATCTCGCGAGCTGAACAGATCATTCCGTGGCTCACGTGCCCATAGGTCTCTCTACTGCCAACCGAGAAACCGCCAGGTAGGACCGAACCAGGTTTAACCACTACGACCAAATCACCAACGGCAAAATTCTCCGCGCCGCAAATCACCCACCTTGGCTCTGACTCTCCAGCATCGAGGCTGACCCAGCGGATCGGCTTCTTGAACTCGGTCAGAACTTCCACCGTCAGCACTCTTGCAACAACTAATTCGCCTTCGAGATCGCTGCCGAAGAGTTCTACACCTTCAACTTCTAGTCCTTGGCGTAGCAATGCGTCGGCGATCTCGCGCGCGCTAAGTGAAATAGGCAAGGCAACGAGTTCGCGAAGCCAGGAAAGTGGAACCCGCATTAGATCTCAACCCCGAAGGCACTAGTGAAACGAATGTCGCCTTCGACTAAATCACGCATATCTTTGACGCCATGCCGAAACATCAGTGTCCGTTCAAGGCCCATGCCAAAGGCAAAACCCGAGAACTCGGAACTATCGACCCCGCAGGCGACTAGCACTTTGGGGTTGACCATGCCGGCGCCTCCCCATTCGATCCAGCCTTCACCACCACAGGTACGACATTCAGGATCTTCTCCGCGACATAAGAAGCAGCGCAAATCGACTTCGGCACTTGGCTCGGTGAATGGGAAGAATGACGGGCGAAGGCGCGTGATAATGCCATCGCCGAACATGGACGTCGCAAAGTGATCAAGCGTCCCCTTGAGATGCGCCATCGAGATGCCTCTGTCGACCACAAGGCCTTCGACTTGGCTGAACACTGGGGTATGGGTTGCATCCAACTCATCGGTTCGATAAGTACGGCCAGGGCAGATGACGTAGATCGGCGGCTTGCGAGTAAGCATCGTGCGTGCCTGTACTGGCGATGTGTGGGTCCGCAGTAGTAAGCCGTTCTCCGGGGGTTCAATGAAAAAAGTATCAGCCATCGTCCGCGCAGGATGATCTGGTGCAATGTTTAATGCGTCGAAATTGAACCACTCGGCCTCAAGCTCTGGGCCTTCTGCAACTTCATAACCCATGCCGATGAAAAGTTCGGCAACCTTCTCTCGGATCGTTGTGAGTGGATGACGTGCTCCAGGTGCGCGTCTTGCGGCAGGCAACGTGACATCGACGCGTTCTTCGACCAGAACGCGCAAGTCTCGCTCTTCCTCTAATCGCTTAGTGGCTTCAACAAGCGCAGTATTTATTGTTGCTCGTGCTTGACCAACCCGCTTACCAGCCTCCGCTTTTGCGGCCGGCGGCAAGGCAGCGATCTCGCGGTTCGCCAACGCGAGCGGCGAGCGATCACCAGCGTGGGCCAGTCGAGCTATCTTCAACTCGTCTAAGTCTCTGGCTTCGGAGAAAGCGAACAGCGCGTCTTCAACCATTTGCGCAATCTGCGTTGGATGTAGCGACGCGACCTCGACCGGGTCGTACTTGCTATTAGGCGCAGACAAGAAACACTCCCACGTGGCTAGGCGACTTTCCGATTCTACGCACGTCGTTGGGCGCGTGCGCTTGAATAAAGCGCCAACGTTGCCGCCATCGAGAGATTGAGGCTCTCGGCATTACCGAAGATTGGCAATGAGACCACCGCATCTGCCAGTGCGCGTACTTCAGTGGGCAAGCCCCAAGCCTCATTGCCGAAGAGCCATACCGTCGGTGCCGTCAATTTCCCGGCCGCCTCGATCTCTTCCAAACCGACGCTTCCCCCGGCATCGGCGGCCAAAATTTGAAATCCGCGTGCGGAAAGTTCCGCGACTGTGCTGGACAATTCTGCCTCGGCGATAACCGGTAAGTGCCACAAGGACCCAGCTGAAGATCTAACCGCCTTGGGCGACCACGGATCGACGCTTTCGGCACTGATAATCACACCGTCAGCGCCGGCGGCATCTGCCGAGCGGATAGCGGTTCCTACATTTCCTGGGTCTCTAACATTGACGAGGACAGCTAACAATCTTGGAGCGTGTCCAGAGAAGATCGATTGCAGATTCTCATCTGGCAACTTACAGATTGCGATTACTCCCTGGGGGGTAATCGTGTCCGCCATCGCGTTGAGAATTTTCTCTTCAACGATCGTGATAGAAGTGCTCGACTCTGCTAGGAAATCGAGTCGGTTATATGCCTCTTCGGTGGCATATAGAGAGATGACTTCACCGCGGACGTGACCCCAGACAAGTGCTTCCCGAACGGCCTGCGGTCCTTCAACTAAGAAGGTTCCACTCTCTCGGCGAGCAGCACGCTTGCTTAACGTCCTAACCGCAACAACCCGCGCAGATCGCGGGCTGATTGGTCCTTGGCTCCGAGCCGATCGAGCAGAACTCTGCTCAGTCATTTAGATAGCAGCTACTGCTTTACGAGAAAGCTCAACAAGGACGGCAAATGCTGGCGCATCATGAATTGCCATATCGGAAAGGACCCGACGATCTACTTCAATCCCTGCAATCTTAAGTCCTTGAATGAAGCGGTTGTACGTCATGTCGTTGGCTCGAGCGCCGGCATTGATCCGCTGAATCCAAAGTTGGCGGAAGTCGCCTTTCTTGTCTTTGCGGTCGTTGAATGCGTAGACGAGTGAGTGAGTGACCTGTTCTTTCGCTTTTGTGTAAAGACGTGAGCGCTGTCCGCGGTAGCCACTGGCGCGCTCTAACGTAGTGCGACGCTTCTTGTGGGCGTTAACCGCCCGTTTAACTCTTGCCATGGTTCTTCACTCCTTCAGTTCGGGCGGTTACTTGAGACCTAGCAGGCGTTTGGCAGTATTGGCGTTAGCTGCACTGACCTGAGAGTCGTTGGCGAGCCGACGCGTACGGCGCGATGACTTGTGTTCCAGCAGATGGCGCCGGTTGGCGCGCTCACGCATGACCTTGCCGGTGCCGGTTAAGCGAAAACGCTTCTTAGCACCACTATGTGTCTTCATCTTTGGCATGTCGATCTCCTCTATGCGCTCTCTGCGTCATCTGAACGAACTGATTTCGCTAGTCCTGCTGTTGATTCGGCGGTAACTCTTGGTTTGACGCTTCCACGCAACGGTCCGATGACCATCACCATGTTGCGACCATCCTGCTTCGGAGCAAATTCAACGGTGCCAACCTCCGCTACATCTTCAGCAAGCCGTTGCAGAAGTCGATACCCCAATTCGGGGCGGGACTGCTCTCGGCCGCGGAACATGATGGTGATCTTTACCTTGTCCCCCGCTTTCAAAAAGCGCACCACGTGACTCTTCTTGGTTTCGTAGTCATGTGAATCGATCTTCGGTCGGAGTTTCATTTCCTTGACGACAATGTGTGTCTGGTTTTTTCTTGCTTCGCGAGCCTTCTGCGCAGATTCATATTTGAACTTTCCAAAGTCCATGATCTTGCAGACCGGTGGCCTGGCATCAGGTGCTACCTCAACTAAGTCGAGGTCGTACTCAGCTGCCATTCGAAGAGCCTCGTCAATTGCAACGACGCCTATCTGTTCACCTTCTACGCCCACGAGGCGAACCTCTGGAACTCGAATCCGATCGTTGATGCGGGGTTCAGTGCTGATGCTTGCTCCTTCTTCTTAGGGATCTTTGCGAGGGAATGAAAAAAGCCCCTCGCGACGCATGCGAAGAGCCCACAAGATGCCGGAACCTTGATCGATCCGGTGCCTAGACCTACCAAGACCAAATGCCTTGAAGGTGGGAGGGTTCTCCACTTGCGGGTCCACGCCAGAAAGCGTCGACCAGACACAGGGGATGTTACCTGGTTCTTCGGGTACTAACCAAACCAGGGGCGTACGCCTAACTTGCTCTTTGTGGAAAACTAACTAAAAGGACTCTTGATTAGGCAATACAGACGCCAAACGCCGACCCTTTATTTCGAAGTAGGGACCGCTCAATGCTCGGCTGCGGCCTGATTAAGTCCATCAATACTGGGTGACAAAAAGATCAGCCACGATTAGGTGTCGGAACGACCTCTTGTAGGAGCGACCTGGGACGGATCGGCGAGTATGCGAATCAGGAACCACCAGACTAGATCCGGCAGCCTGTTGTCCAATACGCCGGTATGACTCGCCAAGTAGGAAAGGTCGCGTGGATTGGCCGCGATCTTTCTGAAACCGTGATGGGAGTTTCGCAGCACCCTTATGTACTCGCCTCTGGCTCGATCGAGGCTGATGCCCTCGCGACGCCCGGCGCCGTCCTTGGTATTGATGCACAGGCGACCGTCGGGCGTTCGGCTGGACTTTAACCAGAACCCATTTTCTACCTGTCGCAGCGCTTCAAACGCCCCTTCCACTTGTGAAGAGAAGGCACGGGCCACCGGCTCCGGAAGTGTTGTCTTTAGTCTGAGCCATGCTTTGTATTGTTTGACATGACTTAGGTTCGTTTCGTAGGTGCCCATTCCGCGACCTTCAAGCAAGTCGAGGAAATCAAATAAGAGAATCTTCCGCAACACTTCATCTTTGGTCTTAAGGCGCATGACCTCTACAGCCGTCACGAAGATTCTCTCAATGGTCAATGTGGAACCCAGATGGGAACTCGGTTCATAATTACCTTCTCCATCGACATGACGAGTTGGATCTGAGATCACCAAGAGCAAATCCGAAAGGTGCTTGCTCCACCATTGCAGCAGTTGCTCCCGAGTTTCAAGGTCCTCGGCTGGTAGCCCAAGATCGAACAAACTTGAACTCCCCGCATAGGAGGGCTGAAAAGAGTCCAGCTGGTCAGTCCAGACGTTGGTCCTGCCAGGCTCGGGGATCGTCAATAGTCGAATGATGGTTGCGTTTGTTCTCATCGCGGTGAACCCGCCTACCCAAGGAGAGTTAAGAAGTAGGAGTGGATGGAAATAGATGGTGAAGGACCCGGATGAGTTAGCCATTAAATCACTGGCTGCAAGAAGACCAATGAAGTTCTCAACCCTCACTGCTTCTCTGGTGTGACGTTGAGCGAAAACCGCTCGCATGAACGCCAAACGTCGGGATAGAAGGACATCCACTTCGGCAAGCCATAGAGAATCAGTGTCCTCCCCTTGCAACTGAAACTCTCGGAGTTTGCTCTCTAGATCTGAATCCATACATATATTGAGTTCTCCGCCGAATCGGAACCATAGTGGCTCATCGTCAGTCCGCCACGTTGCCTGCTGCTTTCGGAGTTCAGCAGACCCCTCAAGTTTCTCCCTAGTTATCGCCTGGGTAATCGGAGTCAAGTTTCGAAGTCGGGCCAGGCCGCTTGATTCGAACCCCGGCCCTCGTGCGAGGAGTAAGAGATCAATCCTAGGTTTTCCCGAGCGCAGATAGTCCTCCTGTTTCTTGATCAGGCACGAACCATCGCGCATCTCTTTGACTTGGAAGCCCCCGAAGGCCTCGAGCATCTGCTTGGTCATGGTTGGCAGACGCAAATCCGCCGGGATTCGAACCCAGCCGGCCTCCCCTGACGCGGGCATAACTCAGTGGTTCTCTCGGATGAACGCGTAGGTGGAGAGGGGCTCTAACCTGGTGAGCAACAGGGCTTCGCGCTTACGGACTAATGGGATTTCTTTGAACATTTTATGGGCGCCCTTCTCCGAATCGTTCCATCCTGTTCAGTAACCAGCATCGTTACGCCACTTTGCTCATAATCACCTTGGGGTGAAACAAACTGCGTCATGCTGACGAAGAAGAGTCGGGAGTCGCTGAGTTCGCAGAACGCAACATTTCAATATGTGCTTCACTCTTACGCTTGAGTGCGGACGCATCGTTGCCCAGATGCTTTGAACACACCAGGCAGATTCTGGGCTTTTGCACTGGTAGATCCTCTGGAGCGTTCGCCTTTGGTACCGGCATCCCCTCGTTGCCGCAACAGATGCATGCGCTCTCCAATATCTGATTCGAAACCTCGCCAACACTGCGGTTTTCTTGTCGAGTCCTTGACAGGCCCGCCTGTCGTCCGCTTGCACTGAATGCAGTCCTGACAGCCCTTTCTTGTTCCTGTGTCAAAACGCTAGAGGCGCTCCGAACGACTTGACCCCTTCCGGAAAACCAATCCAGTATCCGTTTGGATTCGACATTCAGCGTTTTCGCAACCTCATAAACCCTTATTTTGGCCATACCCACATTGGTAGCACTTCTTACCGTCAGGAGAGACGAGGTTGCGGCGTGTTGCGTTCGAGAGATGATCTGGACGAGCCGACGAAGTTATCTACCCGTTCCTGCTTGCGTATCGCACTTGCTCAAGGAGAAATGTTTCAAATGGGTGGCTCCCGAAGATAGGCGTACCCAACGATTGGACTCCTCGAATAGTTGGTAAGAGTGCGATTCAAACGAAAATGGGCTTTGACCAATGGCTCTCGCTATCGTGTCCTCCCGCATGGATGACGACCTTGACCAGCGTTTTGCGCGACTGACCCTGCACCACTCCCGCGTTAGCATGATCCTGTGGAAAAGCGCATTTGGTTTACATTTGGGCGGATCACCAGAACAGAACCAATGGACCTGGCACTCATGGCCGATGACGTGAAGGTTCGACCCGGCGATCCGGAAACCATCGCTTTTTACGACGGCGTGTGGGTGCGAGGGGAGCGATCTTACGACACCTACGTGCTGGTGGATGGGGTGGCTGCGTATCACGCACCGCGTGCCGGGGTGTCCGATATGTCGTTCAACGAGCACGAACGGCTAGGCGGAGGCCACTCAGTTACCTAGCGGCGACCCCCAAAAACCTCCCAACCCAAACGGCAGACGATCCCGCTCATCTCTACTTAGTTCCACTGAAACTTCGATTCACTAGATCAAACATCTGAGCCAGAGGGCCTACCAGTTCCCTTCCCATCAAGTAAATACCGTCCGGACAAAAGCGAGGTCCGCCCGGTTGTTTTTTCTGCGCGGCGTTGCTGTTCGTCGAGTGCCTGCGTGAAATCCTTGGACCCACGACGAAAACCCTCTGGGAGCCTTGGAGCAGACATCCCGTTTGGGTTCGAAATCGGACTTAGTTAATCTCTCAAACCGTCATCTCAGTGCGAGCTTGATTTCCAGCTCACCTTCCAGCCGAAGGAGGATCCGTTCATCCTTGGCCAGCCGATCGGCAAAGGCTGTGAGTTGCTCTTGGCTGGGGATCGGCCGTGGGGAACGGAGGGTTATTACCAGGTCAGCCGCGTCAACGGTTCTTGATGCGATGGCGAAATCCACTGGATGGCCCTCACCAAGGCTCACATCCAACGCCTCGTTGATCGCCGCAGCCACCTCCAGATCGGATGACAGAGGTAAATACTCGTACCCAAGGGCGAGGGAACGGAGCGGGCCGACCCCAATCTCGTAAGGAACCAGACTCCCTGGATCAAGAACCGCAATACCACCATCAGCTAGCGCCACAATTGCCGCTCGTTCAGCTTCGACGCCAAGGGGGCGCGCCGACGAGTTCCATGACGAGATCGCTGCGATGCTGCTAAAAATTGGCAAGGCCTTCACGGAACCATCGACCAGCCAGGTCAACGACATCTGGCTCTCTTGCTCGATCTTCGTTCCCGATTCCGTTCTTGAGGCACTCTCAAGTTCGGCAAGAAGGGCCACAAATACTCGAGCCGTGCGTAGCGCGGCAACGATCTCATATCGATCGCCACCGGCTATCGCACCAACGAGGGCCGGATTGGCTAATCCGTCGTCATTTGGAAATAAAGGTTGAGCAATCCTCACTCGCCCATGTCAACAATCGCTGCTACTGGGCCACCGCCAGCAGGGCCTTGGTGGACCGCTGAAACCGATACGAATACCGCAGGGTCGCCAGTAACCGCAGCAGTAACACCGCCGACGGCAGCCTTGATCTGGCGATGCCAGTGAACATCCGAATCATCGAGCATCGCATTTCTGCGTCCTCGTACAACGCCGTCAGGCGAAACTTCACACTTGAGGAAGACATTGACTAGGCGACCTTTGAGGTCCGTATAGTGCGGACGCTCGGGTAGAACCAGGCCAGCACTCCTGATCGCACTCCAAATTCCATCCTGGTCAAGCGCATCTACCATGACTGAATGTCCGATCCGGTAACGACCACCGACTCCGCGCACATTCCCCACAACTACGATCTGTGCTTGATCAAGTTCTACCCCTGATGAGCAAGATGCAACCGATGAGTACAGCTCGCGATTGTGCATGATGTCCGCATCGGTAACGCCCTTGATTTCACCAAGTGCAAGTGCAATTCCAAGCCCTGTAGTGGCGTTGGATAAATCCATCGATTCATGAGTCTGTTCAGTCCAGACTTTCATGCCACGGCTTTTCGCATCGCGAATCGTATGAATCGTCAATAGTGGGGTCTTTGTTTGAACGTAGTGAACATCGGCAACATCGGTAATTCCGGCTCGTGCCATGGCGATCGTTACGCCAGCGGCAACCTTGTTCACCATGCCCATGTAGCCAATTTCTTCGGGAAGAATTGCCTCGCTCATAGCAAAGCCAACCGAGACTCTTGGTTCGTCGGTCTTTATTGCTTTCTCTGGCGCCACAGTGGCAAATATGGTCGCATGCGGACTAATCACACCATCGGTGCCACCTGACCAAACGATCGGAATCTGCTTAACTTCGGCCATTGACCGGCTGCCTTTGGCGACGAGAACTTCGCGGAATGCCCTGTCAGCGATGATGCGCGTGTAATCGTTAACACCACCGTTGCCTTCAGTCTTGCCGATGACCGCAACGACTCGGTCGGCATCGATGATGCCTGAATCAATGAGCTCTTCCAACCCACTCGCATCGCTCACATGCTTGATCGCAACTTTGCGAACCTCAATTGGTTGTGGCTTCTCTGACACGACTACTCCTTCTCATTATGCATCCAGGAAAATGTTTACTCTTTTGAAACTAACTGGCAACAACGATTGTCCCGACATCAAAACGAGTGCTTTTGACACTGGCAACTGCATTGCGAATCTGATCGAGCGATGTCACCACACTAACGCCACCGCCTTCGGCGAATCGACAGGCAGCCTCAACCTTCGGCCCCATGCTTCCGCTCGCAAAATGCCCTTCAACCGCCAGCGCTCGTAAGTCGGCAGTCGTGATCCGACCGATTGATCGCGCCTCCGGCGTGCCCCAACCAACAACTGCATTTGGCACGTCGGTGGCGATGATCAGCAGGTCCGCGTCCACTTGGCGAGCAAGTAGTGCCGCCGTCAGATCTTTGTCCAACACGGCCTCAACGCCCTTCAAGGATCCATCAGCGGTGCGCACTACTGGTATTCCACCGCCTCCTGCAGCTATCACTAGAAAACCGCTCGCAACGAGAGCCTTCACGGCCTCGACTTCAAGAATTTCTTGAGGTTCGGGAGAAGCGACGACCCGGCGCCAGCCCTTCTCTCCCCGGTCCTGCCATATCTGACCGTGGGCCGCCAGCTTCTCAGCTTCAGCCTTGGCCAGATAACGGCCAATCGGCTTGCTGGGGTTGGCGAAACCAGGGTCATTTACATCAATCAAAGTGCGCGACACCAGACCAACAGGGCGGACGTCGATCTTCCGTAAAGCCAGCGCGCCATCCAAGGCATTCATGATCAGTAGCGCGATCGTGCCCTGTGTCTGCGCACCACACCAATCAAGAGGTACTGGTGGCACCACGGCGGCCGCAATTTCGTTCTTAACCAGAAGATTGCCGACCTGTGGACCATTTCCGTGGGTCAATACAACTTCGAAACCTTCAACGATCAGATCGGCCACATGCTCCATCGCAGCGTTTATCGCACGCTCTTGGTCGATTGGCCGGGCCGCGCCGTCAGGAGCCGTCATCGCGTTTCCGCCGAGAGCAATTAGAAGACGCATGCGGCTAGCCTGCCTCAACCACGGCCCGAACTCGCAGGCATCATTTGCCCAGAGAATTGCGATTCACCGGCGCAAAATGCCACGACTCAACTGGTAATGCCAACCTCAATGGCCCTTTGGCGATGGAGTTATCTGGGTCCAACTCTACTGTCGGTCAGCAGGGTCTCGCTTCTACTCGGTGCTCGCCTAGACCCAGATCTACGACTTCGTCGCGACCGCGGTCGGCCCCGGCAAGAATTCCGCGAAAACTCGGAGTCGGTCGGCGGCGCCCCCGCGCCAGTGGGTGAGGGGTGGGAGCACAAATGGGACTGTAACGGCTAGTCGGAGGCGTACGTGTTCGTCAAGGTGCCAGCCACGCACACCGCGGAGTGTGATCAGGGTTTGATGCTGATTAGAATCGTGCCGATAGTCGTTCCGGGCACCCAGGGACAACGCATCGACGGCGCACAGAATGGTGACGAGGTTAGGGTCACCACGACGATCCCGGGGTGCATTGCCAGGTAAGACTGTGCTGAGACTCCTCCACCTGTCGGCGCCAGTTGCTGCCGAATAAGTTTCAGCACGGCTGGCTTTGTGACGGACACCGACTGCGTCACCATTTCGTCGCCGCATTGGCGTTCGAGGGCAATGACGATGGTCTGAGCAGTGTGTATGCTGACGGTGCTCATCTTGGTACTGCCACGAGGAACCGAAACAGTGAGATCACCAAGTAGCGCGCTGGCGATCGGAACGCACGCCCGCTGTGGGGCGGTCGCGGAGGACGCGACACTGGGTGGTGTCTGCACCGCGTTCGAGGCTGTATCTTTTGGCCCGCTACATCCCAGGGTTGGCAGGACGACTACTGCCACGACGGCGACTAAACGTCCGCAGTTAAGCCAGTCTGCCATCTGGGGTTTCTCTCATGAGTCTGCGTAGAGCGGTCAGCGGTAGCTGAACGCCTCAATGATCTGGCCAGTGGTGGCATCCACTACCACGTTCATCTCATGATTGGTTCCGGCATTTGGTCCACGGTGCGCGACATTGACGCCCTCATACGTTACGACGAAGGCCGGGACGCCTTGAGCGACATACTGGCGTGTGCCGTCGGGCCTGGTCGTAAAGTACTCAGAGTCGAAGAAGTCACCGAATGTGACGTGTGTCGCGTTCGCGGTGTCGGCTTCGGTTTTTCCGACACGCTCGGTCGCGGCATTCAGCGCCTGGTCCGTAGTAATGCTGCGAGCCAGGGCATGTTGTGCCGGGTCGTGCGCTTGGAGGTAGACCCCAGCTGCCGCCAAAGCTTCTGGCGGGAGTGGAACCCACGCGGGCACTGAGGAGGCTGACGCGCCACCTTGTGCCGAGCCGACCCAAACCCCTGTAATGACCGCCGCAGCGGCCGCTGCGAGAGCAATAGTGCCTCGCCTGACTGTGTTGGACATTCGATCACCTAGCTCGTGTAGACGTGGAACACGGAGTTGGTCGTGTCCCAACCCTCGGCGTACCGGGCGCTGTTGTTGTACAAGACGACTCCGCTAGGCGTCGTCGGCCCACAACTGCGACAGGTCTTGATCTGCAAACTTGAGACGTAGGCCGGATTGGTTGCTGTCCCAGGAACGTCATCCCCATACTGATGTGTCTCGGCGAACCACTGGGCCTGCCACGGGCTGCCCCAGTACAGAATCGGGTCGTAGTCTGTAATCAAGTAGGTCGTAGAGCCCACCATCATGTTGATATGACCACCAGTGAAGTCGTACCACTCGTTGTAGTTGACTCCGCTGGCTGCTACACCACCCTCCTTGAATACGTCTCCCGTGGCATTCGGGTGGTGGTACTCGGCGAAGTAGTACGTGTTCGACTCACCAGCGTGCCGACCGTACCCGGACTGAGCGTAGCCGAGGACGTTAGCGTTCGTGCCGCTGGCGATCATCGGCCAGAGGCTCACGTCAGAGTTGCTCGATCCGCAGAGCCCAGGAATGTTCGGGTTGCTGAGCGTTGCGGACACGGAGTAGAGCGATTCACCTGTCTTGTAGGCCCCATCGAACCATCCTCCGGCACTCCCACAGGTGGTGGTCGCTTCCGCCGTCGACGCGGCCTGGAGTGCTGCTATACCAATCGCCAGAACGGCGGCTGCAGCGAGACGGAAGAATCGTCGTTGCATGTATATCCCCACCTTCACTTACATAAGCTAACTTCGGAATTACATTAACATACTATTTCACTACGTCAATAGATCGACGAGGCTCATTTAAAGTGCTCGCGTAACGAGGTGAGTGCCTCATTTGATAAGTGCTCGCAGAATATCGGCCGTCGTCTGGGTACTGCGGTGTGCTTGGCGCATGGGTCAGTCATTTTCGATGAGGACACGTCGAGAGATTATGAAGAAGTACGCCGCCGAGTACGCGAGAGCGACGAAGAAGACTAAGGGTGTGATTTTGGATCAGCTGGTCGTGATGACAGGCTGGTCCAGGGCGAACGCAACGCGGGCATTGACAGCCACGCGGGCCCGGAAGGGGCTCGCCAGGGCTGCGAAGTGCAAGCCTCGTTCACGGAAGTATGGGTACCCCACGCTGAAGCTGTTGATTCAGGTGTGAAACCTCGTCGGCCAGCCGAGTGGGAAGCACCTGGCCGCGACGATGGGGATCTGGCTGTCCAAGCTCGAACAACACGTTGAGCTAGATAAGAAACGCCTGAACGATCACAAGCGGGTGTAGTTGTTCGCAGTGTCCGGAGCCACGATCGACTGGATTCCCAGGCCAACCCGCGACGGCGCTAAGCCGGTCGGCTTGTCCGGGACGAAACCTGGGCCGTACTGCGCAACTCGATCCAGGTCCGCAAGGCCGAGGACGAACACGAACAAACTCCCGGGTTCGTAGAAGCGGATCTAGTGCTGCACTGCGGTCCGGCAGGGCCAGTTCGTCCACTCGTTTACTCTGACCGACGTGTTCACCGGGTGGACCGAGAACATGGTACTCGAGAACGGCGCCCACCGGTGGGTGCTTGAAGCGATGACCACGATTAAGGCCCTACTACCGTTCCCGCTCGTCGGCCTGGACGCCGATAATGGGGGCGAGCTCATCAAAGGCGCTCCCATCAAGTGGGTCGGCGACCGTGACTTGTTCTTCACCAGATCCAGACCACACAAATCCAACGACAACACACCACGTCGAGCGGAAGAACGGCGACGTGGTGTGTCGCAACGCGTATTACTACCGCTACGACACCGCCGGTGAACTGCAATTGCTCAACGAGTCCTATCGGCTCGTCCGGGTGCAGTTGAACATGTTCAGCGCAACGACGAAAGCAGTCCACTGGCGATCAAACAAGCACGGCAAGAAGACCCGTGTCTACGACAAGCCACGCACCCCCTACCAGCGCGTTCTCGATTCCAGGGTCCTCGCCCAGGAACGCGCGACCGAACTCGCCCAACTGTTCGAAGACACAAATCCCGCGGAACTGACCCGCCGAATCACCGCGATCCAAACCCGCCTCTTCTCCCTCGCCAAGGACAAAACTGAGGCACTCACCGTATGGATGATGCAGACCTGCACGGTCGCTAATGCCCATACATTCCCGACGATTTCCGGCAAGCCTTTCAACCACATCGTGGCTGGCGCCTTGACGAACACGTACGCCCTCGACTGACCGTCTCGGCTCCATTTGAGGTCCCGCTTTTCACCAACTAGAGCAGGGGGCGTCGCCGACCTACTTCGGGTTTTCGCGGAATTCTTGCCGGGGCCGACCGCCGCCGCGGCAGAGTTGTAGATCTGGGTGTGGGCGAGCACTAAGTTAGAGCGAAACCCTGATTACCGACATTGGAGCTAAACCCAAATACCTCTGTCAGAAGAGGCCAGTTGAAGTTGGCACTGCCAAGCCAACCGAGTTCTACTTACTGGCGACCCAAATTTCGATATCGGGCTAGGCGTTTGGTCATTCGTTCAGCCGGCTCTGCTTCTATGAGAGCGATTAGTTCGTGTTCGAGTATTTGGGCAATCCGCTTGGCGAACTCCTCTGGTTCGCTCGCCGCATCTGGACGTTCGGCGACTATGCGATCAACGATTCCGGCGGCTAGTAGATCCTTGGCCCGCACACCTTGCTCGCTGGCCATCTGGGCAGCAAATTCGGTGGTGCGATGAACGATTACCGAGGCACCCTCCGGTGGTAATGGAGAGAGCCAAGCGTGTTCGGCAGCGATCACCCGATCGGCGGGGAGAATCGCCAGCGCCCCTCCTCCACCTCCCTGTCCTAAGAGAAGACAGAGGGTCGGTGCATCGAGAGAGATCTGATCGGCAAGCGAACGAGCGATCTCGCCGGCCAGACCCCCCTCCTCTGATTCCTTGGAGAGCGAGGCACCAGGTGTGTCAATCACCGTGACCAGAGGGATCTTCAGCTCTGAAGCCAATTTCATGCCGCGTCTTGCTTCTCGTAATCCCGCCGGGCCAAGCGGTCTATCGCTATTGACTCGATCTTGCGCGAGAAGAATGCATGGAGCACTTCCAAAACGCGCTAGGGCCAAGAGCAACGTCGGCTGACTCTCGCCCTCTCCAGTCCCATGAAGGGGCAGGACATTATTTGCGCCATACCTAAGTAACGAGCGAATCCCTGGCCGATTAGGAGCACGAGTGAGCAGGATTGACTCCCACGCCGTGTGCTCCCTGAGCGTCTCCTTCTCTACCGTGGCGACTGATCTAAAAGTGCTGTGATCGGGAGAGAGCACCGTCAGCGCCCGATAAGTGATCTCAGCCAGTCGCTCTGGTGCCAAGACCGCGTCTAAGAGCCCGTGAGCAAAGAGATTCTCGGATGTCTGCACGTTTTTGGGAAATGGCTCGCCGTACAGCGCTTCGTAAACGCGCGGGCCAAGAAAACCGATGAGAGCATCGGGCTCGGCCACGGTCACATGACCGAGTGAACCCCAAGATGCGAAAACACCGCCGGTAGTCGGGTGGCGCAAGTAAACCAAGTAAGGCAATCCAGCAGATTTATGGGCCACTACTGCGGCAGTGATTCCCACCATTTGCAAGAAGGCAACAGTTCCTTCTTGCATTCTGGTACCGCCCGATACAGGTGCAGCAAGAAGCGGAAGTCGCTCGCGCGTTGCACGTTCAAGTGCATCAATAATGCGAATTGCTGCACTTACGCCGATCGATCCAGCAAGAAAACCAAACTCACCGATGACGAACGCGACGCGGCGACCCTTGATCAGACCTTCGCCGGTGAGAATCGCCTCATCGACGCCGGATTTTGCTCGGGCCGCACGCAGTTCTGCTAGATATTCGGGTGAAGCGTTTAGTGGATCGGTGCAATCGTGATCCCAGGAGATGAATGAACCAGGATCGAGGACAAGCTCAATCAGTTCAGTGGCGTTAAGTCGCTCTGCCATTTGATCTCAGTCGTCGAAGGAAGCGAGCCACGACACAATTGATTCTGTGTGTTCGCCGAGTCGAGGTGGAGGAAGTGGATCTGGTCGGTGACCGATTTCGCCGACCCCATCGATCCGAATGGGTGGCCCTGGAATGGTGATCTTTCCGAGTGAGGAATGCTCCACGTCCATTAGAAGTCCTTGCGACTTGGTCTGCTCCCACTGATAAACGCGATCAAGTGAACGAACTTCGCCTGATGGCACTCCCAATTCATTGAGTCTGACAAGTAGATCCACCACACTCCAAGAGGCAAATGCCGCCTCAATTTCCGCAACTAGTTCTTCTCGTCGGCCAACACGCAACGCGTTGGTCGCATAAGCAGGTTTGTCTACGCCGAAGGCAGGCGCGAAAGAACGCCATAGATTCTCCGAACCAACTGCGATTTGTAAGAAACCATCACGACCATGGAAGAGCCCGTAGGGCACGATTGATGGGTGGTGGTTCCCGCTGGCCTTTGGTATCTCACCGGCGACCGTGTAGCGAGTTCCTTGAAACGCATGCACTCCAACGATTGATGCGAGAAGCGAGGTTCGTACCACCCGCCCCTTACCCGTGCTATTTCGCTCATGCAGCGCAGCCACAACTCCATATGCGCCGTACATGCCCGCGAGAAGATCACCTATTGGGACACCAACTCGCGTTGGCTGATCAGGGGAGGAGCCAGTGAGCGACATCAAACCTGCTTCGCCCTGAGCGATCTGGTCATAGCCGGCACGACCCCCCTCAGGCCCATCGTGACCGAAACCGGAAATTGAAAGAACGACGAGTCTTGGATTGAGCGCATGTAAGTGTTCAGTAGTAAATCCCAGGCGATCCAGAACGCCTGGGCGGAAATTTTCAATAAGGACATCTGCGTGCTTGACCAAACGAGTAAGAACTGCTTTTCCGTCTTGATCTTTCAAGTCGAGAATGATTGATTCTTTATTCCGATTGCAGGAAAGAAAATAGGTTGACTCGACCGCATCGGGAGCACCAACGAATGGTGGTCCCCAACCACGTGTGTCATCGCCCCCATCAGGGTTTTCAACTTTGATGACACGCGCACCCATGTCTCCAAGCATCATTCCTGCATGCGGGCCCGCGAGCGCACGCGAAAGATCTACAACGATGACACCGGCCAGTGGTCCACTAGTCACACGAAATCAACCTCCGCAAAGAGTCTGCCGCCCGAAAGTTGAGCGTACCCAGGCCCTCGATCAAAGAAAGGCTCTTCGCCCGTTCTGGTTAACCTTAGTGTGGCTCGCAGTGCAGTCGAGGCGGCTGCGTCGATGAGTGGTTCATCTTTTGAGCCGGTTGCGATTACTCCGTAATCGGCGCGAGCGCCGGCAAAAGAGATCTTGCCCCATCGGAGATCTCGTTCAACCTCCGCAAAAGGTCGTTCGAGTGGATCGCCCCAACCTCCGCCACCGGTAGTACGGATTCGAATTATCTCTCCCTTGAGTACTGGTGCAGCATCCGCGAGGGCATCGATCTCGCGTTCGTTGGGACCACCCGCATCGATGGTGACCGAGAATGACGCACCTGCCTTCCCACCCTTCAGACCCCAACAGGCCAAGATCGAGCGATCCGCAATGCTCATAAAATTTGCATCTTTGAGCATTCTGATCTGCTTCTCATATCCGAGGCCACCGCGATATCGCCCGGCTCCCCCAGAGTCGACTGCAAGTCCAAGCCGCTCGACGATGAAGGGAAAGCGGGACTCAGTGAACTCGGTTGGCAGGTTGCGGGAATCTGGTACGACATGGATCGTGTCTTCGCCATCGGCGTAGTACCGCCCGCCCGAGCCGCCGCCTAGAACTTCGCGCATCAGATACGACTCGCCATCAAGATCGTCGCCGTAGACGCCGGTGTAGCGGATCGTCTCTTGATCGGCGGGCATCTTCCCATCAACTGCCTTTGCCAGTACCCCAGCGAGTACGCCGAGCAATCGCAGGATGACGAAAGTTCTGGCATTGGTTGGCGCAGGAAATATTGGCGTTAGCAGGGTTCCTTTAGGTGGAAATATCATTTCGATTAGCGGCACGACGCCTTCATTTACATCCAACTCCGCCATGCGCTCTGGGGTGTCCGCGAGGTTTCGGAGAATTGGTGCCAGCCACTTCTTTAGGAAGTTTCCATCCGCGTAATCACCGCAGTGATTGATCGGCCCCTTGGCCTGAGGTGACGTTCCAGTGAAGTCGATGATGATCTTCTCTGGCGTCTTTGTCAGAGTGATTCGTTGGGTATGTAATCTGGGTGCGTCAACGCCGTCATGTTCTGCGTAGTCTTCCCAGACAAAGGTGCCATCGGGAATCTTTGCCAAGATCTCACGTCGATACGTCTGGGTAGTTTTCTCCAAAATCGCATCGAAGCAGCCCTCGATTGTCTCACGCCCATAGCGGTCGAAGAGATCGGTCAAGCGTTGCGCACCCATTAGACACGCAGAGCATTCGGCATCAAGATCTGCCGCTAGGGAATCGGGCATCCTGGAATTTCGGGTCATGATCTTCAGCGCCGACTCGTTGGGAACACCCTGATCCCAGAGACGAATCGGTGGAACCATAAGGCCTTCTTCAAAGACGCTCGTAGCACCAGATGGCATCGAGCCTGGGCAGGCTCCGCCAATATCGTCATGGTGGCCAAAGGCCTGCACAAACGCGACGACTTCACCCTGGTGAAATACCGGCACTGTCACACATAAATCCGGAAGATGGCCGATGCCGCCCTCTGATTGATAGACGTCATTGTGAAAGAAAACATCACCGGGACGCATAGTTGCGAGTGGGTAATCACGAGCGACCGGGTGGACAAGTGCGGAGTACGATCGTCCAGTCAGTTTCCGCAGTTTCCGATCATGAATGCCAGCACGAAAGTCATGTGCATCGCGGATCATGGGTGATCGAGAGGTCCTGGCGATTGCCGTCTCGACCTCCATCTCGACCGAGGCGAGAGTGCCTTCGACGATTTCAACGAGTATCGGATCAATAACCATTACGCGTTCTCCCTCGTAACAATCAGATTGCCAAATGTGTCGACACGGACTTCAAATCCCGGGTGGATAGGAATAGTCGAGCCAAATTCTTCGATAATCGCAGGGCCGACAATTCGATCCCCAGGAGCAAGGGAGGATCGCCAATAGATTGGTGTGGAGACACGAGGTCCATCGAACCAAATCTCGCGAACTCCAGTGCGGGCACGTTCCGGATTTCCATCGCCAGGAGTAATTTCTAAAACGTCAGGTCGTCTGATTGGTCCGATACCGGAAACCCGGAAGTTGACCCACTCAACCTGCTGACGTGGATCATCACGGAAGCAGTAGCCGTAGAGCCGTTCATGCTCTGCGTGAAAAGTTTCGCAAACATGATCTGCCCATTCGCGGGTGATCTCTCCTGTTGGGCAGTCAACGCGGACTTCGAAGGCCTGGCCGAAATAGCGAAGGTCTGCAGTGCGCCGATATTGGTGATCAGGGTGGGCAAACCCTTCCTTGTCCAATGCGAACGATGCACGCTGTGTTAGTTCGGTGAAGATCTGAGAGACCTGTTCCAGATCGAGGTCGCGGTCTTTAGCCACCGAGGTCTGGACGTAATCGTTCTTGACATCAACAGTAAGCAACCCAAATGCCGAAAGATTTCCTGGATTCAGCGGAACTATTACTCCTGCAAGGCTCAGAATATCGATCAGACGACAGAGCAAGAGAGAGCCAGAGCCACCAAAAGTGGTCAAATAGAAATCTCGAACATCGAGCCCGCGTTTGACGGTTATCTGACGAAGAGCGTTGGCCTGGTTCCAAGCGGAGATTTCAAGAATCCCGGTTGCGCACTCTTCATTCGTTCGACCAATCTGGTTGGCAAGCTCAGTGAGTCCCTTGGTAGCTGCCGCAAGATCAAGCGGGATCTCACCTCCGAGTAGGTGTGGTGGAATTCGGCCAAGGAATAGATGTGCGTCAGTGATTGTCGGTGCCGTGCCGCCTTTGCCGTAGCAGATGGGACCAGGATCTGCACCTGCTGATTTCGGCCCCACTTTTAACGTGCCTTCAGGCGAGATCCAGGCGATCGAGCCGCCGCCTGCACCGACTGTAACGACATCGATCATTGGAATTTTACTTGGATAACGCCCGATGCTTCCTTCGGTGGTCAAGGTCGGTTCGCCGTTAATGACGACGCTCACATCGGTGGAAGTCCCTCCTCCGTCGCAGGTGAGTACGCGGTTAAATCCCGCCTTTGCAGCGATCAATGCGGCCCCTAACGCACCCGCTGCGGGGCCAGAGAGAACTGTGGTGATCGGTTGATGCACTACTTCCTCAGCGGATAGAACTCCACCGTTGCTTTTCATGACGTAAAACGGAATGCGACGAGAGACTCCTCCGAACGTCGTGAATTCGTCAAGACGCGATTTGATATTGGCAACGTATCGGGCCACTCGTGGCTTAACCGCCGCATCCACCAGCGTCGTAATCGACCGCTCGTATTCGCGATATTCGCGTAGCACATCACTTGAAATCGAGACAACCGCTTCAGGGTGTACTTCGCGCAGAACTTCGCGCATGGCTATCTCATGCGTTGGATTTGCGTAGGAATGCAGGAAGCAGACACCGAGTGTGTTGATCCCGCGTTCTTTGAGATACGTCGCCGCCGATATTGCGTCTTCCCGGTTGAAGGGCCGAACCTCTTCACCTTTAGCATTCATCCGACCGCCTACCGTGCGGACGAGATCTACTGGAACGATGCGTGGTGGCTTAACCCAGAAATACGAATTTCCGTAACCGTCAGGAACAGATTGCCGTGCGATCTCGAGAATGAACTCATATCCCTCAGTGGTAATAAAGCCGAGTTCGTCTATCTTCTCTTCCAGAAGTTGGTTGGTGGCGACCGTCGTCCCATGGCTAACCGCGGTGATATCTGCCGCTCCAGCTCCAAGAATTGCCAGAACTTTGTCAATGCCGTTCATAAAACCATCTGCCGGATTGCCTGGCGTAGAGGGCGTTTTGGTGGTGACGATCCTTCCAGTCGTCTCATCCAAGGCCACCACGTCTGTGAAAGTGCCACCGGTATCGATGCCGATTCGAATCCTGCCCACAACTACCCACCTATTCCGCAAGCATCAAGTAGGACCTGATGCGTGATCTCTGGTTCTGGTCTAGACCCATATTGAATCGGCGCCACCACTGAAGGGGCTTAGTAAATTTCTGCTAAGTCTTTAGGCACTATTTGTTAAACACGGTCATCGGCCCGGATCCGACGAATCTTCACCCCGCTCGGCCTAGGCGTGAGAGCACCCCATTCGTCCAATTCCAGACGGGCTAAGGCGCAGGTGACCATATCTGCGCCTACTAGATCGCTAAGTGATGGGTCATGTCCGACGATGATTGCGCTGGTGAACTCCGAGGGAAGAGCCCTGATGATTCGAAGAAGATCGGGCACGCTTGCTTCATACAGCTCTGGCTCCACTCTGGTCGGCAGGGCTGCACCCATTTCCGCCGCTGCCAATTGCCAGGTCTGAATAGCCCGGACGGCCGGCGAGACGATTGCGACACCAGGGATCACGGCACGTGAACGGAACCAGCGCCCCACCGCCGCCGCATCCGCTATTCCACTTGCGGTTAGGGGTCGGTTCCGGTCGTCGGCTGGATCCCAGGCATGCTTTACCGCCTTCTCCGCCTTAGCGTGTCTAAGCAGGTAGAGAGTGGGCATATTTAACGGTATCGGCTCTATCCTCCGATTGCGTGTACACCTCCATCGACGTGAAGAATTTCACCCGTCGTTTTGGGAAACCAGTCAGAGAGTAGAGCGATTGCACCGCGCGCCGCAGGTTCGGGGTCCGAGACATCCCAGTGCAGGGCCGCTCTCTGATCCCAGAGATCTTCGAACTGTTGGAAACCTGGAATTGATTTCGCGGCCACCGTCTTGAGTGGCCCGGCAGCAATGAGATTTACCCGAATATTCTCGGGGCCAAGATCACGGGCCAGATAACGGGCACAAGATTCGAGAGCGGCCTTAGCCACGCCCATCCAGTCGTACTTTGGCCAAGCGACGCTGGCGTCGAAATCCAATCCGACAACACTGGCACCCGTCGCAGGATCAAACAGTGGCCGCGCAGCCATCGTCAACGATTTCAGCGAGAAAGCCGAGACCTGAACCGCGGTTGCAACATCAGCCCACTCGGTATTGAGAAAATTTCCGCCAAGGGCCGCCTCAGGCGCGAAGGCGATCGAGTGGAGCACCCCATCGAGACCGCTGACGTGCTCTTTGACTCGATCAGGTAGCGCTGCCAAGTCGTCGATCGAGGTGACGTCAAGTTCAACCACTGGCGCGTTCTGTGGCAGTCGGCCAGCTATCCGTTCGGTGAGGCGCAACACCCGACCATAGGAGGAGAGCACGACCTGCGCGCCTTCTTCCTGCGCCAGTCTGGCCACGTGGAATGCGATAGAAGCCTCGGTGAGCACACCGGTGACCAGAATACGTTTGCCTTGAAGAATCCCCATTGCTAATGCCCCATTCCCAATCCACCGTCGACTGGGATTACGGCCCCAGTTATATATCCAGCCGCATCTGAGGCAAGGAATCGTATGACTTCGGCAATCTCCTCGGGCGTGGCATAACGAGCCAGCGGAACCGAGGCCAAAATTTCACTTTTCCGATCATCACTAATTTCTGACGTCATATCTGTTTCAACAAAACCAGGAGCCACCACATTCGAGGTGATCGAACGAGAACCCAATTCGCGGGAGAGTGAGCGAGCCAATCCGATTAGACCAGCTTTGGTGGCGGAGTAGTTCGTCTGCCCAGCCGACCCAAGGAGTCCAACGACTGATCCGACGAAGATTAAGCGACCTCGCTTCAACCGCAACATTCCTTTGGCCGCCCGCCTGGCACAGCGAAAAGCGCCAACCAGATTGGCATCCATGACATCGGTGAAATCTTCATCACTCATGCGTAAAACGAGGCCATCACGTGTCATGCCGGCATTTGCCACCAAGATCTCGACTGGGCCGAACTTCTCTTCGGCGGTTGCAAAGGCTCCGTTAACCTCTTCGGTTGAAGTCACGTCGGCCCGTACTGCATGAAAGCCAATAGGCGCCTCACCGCTCCGGTAGGTCACAGTGACGTTATCTCCGTTCGCGGCAAAAGCCCTAGCTGTCGCCAAGCCAATGCCTCGATTTCCGCCGGTGACCAGAACCGATCTCGCGCCACTCACGCATCCTCCAAATTTTTCCCTAGGGGTAGAACCTACTATCGACATAGGCTAGTTAGGTGAATCACCTGATTGACGAGAGTTTCGTTTCCCTTCCGCTCCAACGACTTGGCCAGAGTGCAATTGAGCGAGCACAGACGCTGGGTGCCACCTATGCTGCCTTCCGGATCGAGCGAATCAAGAGCCTCCATCTTGGGATGCGAGACGCCATTCTGGTCACTTCCGCGAATCAAGAAGACTTCGGCATGTCGCTCCGGGTTCTGCTCGATGGGACCTGGGGCTTCGCTGCGATTGGTGAACTTTCCCAGAAGAACGCGCTACTGATCGCCGACCAAGCGATCGAGGCCGCCACAATCAGTCGCCCGTTGACTGGAGATTTCGTCGAACTCCAGAGCGAGCCAATTTATCGCGAAAGCCAGTATGTCTCCTCCTATGAAATTGACCCGTGGCAGATTAACGATCGAGAGAAGAGCGATCTACTCACGGTTTGGTCTGGGCAACTCCTCAACCATGCAATCGTGGATCACGTCGAAGCACAGGCGCTTTTCGTCAAGGAGTGCACTTACTACCAAGACTCCTTTGGCACGAGCACAACGCAACAGCGGATCAGATTGCACCCTAGTTTCACCGCATACGCAGTCTCAGAATCCGGCATGGAGTCGATGCGCACGATCGCCCCACCCGTGGGACGCGGCTATGAATACCTAACGGGCGCGCACTGGGATTGGGCTGCTGAGCTTGCCGAACTTCCCGAACTCCTTGTCGAACGGACCAAGGCCAAAAGCGTCCAAGCGAACACCTACGACCTGGTAATCCACCCGTCCAACCTCTGGCTGACCATTCATGAATCGATCGGTCACGCCACCGAATTAGACCGTGCGCTGGGGTACGAAGCAGCCTATGCGGGAACCTCTTTTGCCACCTTCGACAAATTGGGGACCCTCCAATACGGCTCGAAGCTAATGAATGTGACAGGCGACCGAGATGTGGAACACGGCTTGGCGACGGTTGGCTGGGATCACGAAGGCGTTGCGGCTCAAAGTTGGAACTTAGTCAGAGACGGGATTCTGGTCGGTTACCAATTAGATCGACAGATGGCGTCGCAGAAGGGCTTCCTACGTTCGAACGGGTGCGCGTTTGCGGACTCATCGATGCACGTTCCTGTGCAACGGATGGCCAATGTCTCTCTTGCCCCAAAGCCAGACGGTGGAGATACGAATGATCTGATCGGAGATGTTGAAGACGGACTCTATGTCGTAGGCGACAAGTCCTGGTCAATCGATATGCAGCGCTTTAATTTCCAATTTACCGCGCAACGTTTCTACCGGATCAAAAATGGCAAGCTCGGCGAGATGGTAAAGGATGCTGCATACACTTCGACGACGACTGATTTCTGGGGTTCAATGAAGGACGTCGGCGGTCGCCAGACTTGGGAACTTCAAGGGGCTTTCAATTGCGGCAAGGCCCAACCTGGTCAAATCGCTCCGGTCAGTCATGGGGCACCTAGCGCGCGATTTGAACGAGTTCGAGTTCTAAACACGGTCGAGGAGGCGGGACGATGATTGCGCCGCATTTACTAGCCGAAGCCGCAATCTCGGCACTCGCGAAGCGTGGCTATGAAGGAGTAGCGATCATCGATGCACAATCACAGAGCAATCTCCGCTTCGCAAACAACAACCTCACCACAAATGGGCTCTCTTACTCGATAACTGCCACTGTGATCGCAGTGAGCAGCGCCAATGAGCCGAGCATCGGCATCAGCGGCGGCAGCGCACACGATGTGGATCAGATCAAATTGCTCGTGGACGAGGCAATCGCTGGTGCCGCAACCAATCCGGCGGCGCAAGACTCTGCCCCGCTATTTACGGCTCACTCCTCTGACTGGACTACCGAAGCCGCCATCACAACCATGTCGGACTTCGCTGGCTTCTCCCCCAAACTTGGCGAGGCGCTTAACGAAGCTCGCAGTTCGAAGCGGTTGCTATTCGGCTTCGCCCAACAGTCGTTCACCACCACTTATCTGGCCACAACAGCGGGGGCAAGGCTCCGTCATGTCGACCCAATCGCCACTTTAGAGATGACCGCGCGCACTCCAAGTGCAGACGCCAGCGCCTGGTGGGGTGTCGGTGGAGCCAACATCGGCGCACTCGATCCAGCTTTAGGGGCGAACGAGTTGACGCGACGTCTCCTCTGGTCGAGTAGGAAATTGCAACTGAAGCCAGGTCGTCATGAGGCACTATTACCGCCTAGCGCGGTGGCGGACTTGATGATCTATCTAATGTGGAGTTCGGGTGCACGAGATGCGGTTGACGGTCGTTCCGTCTTCTCCGCAGGAATAGGGGGTCACCGAATCGGGGACCGTCTGACAGAACTGCCAGTGACTCTCTACTCAGAGCCGCAGGCCGGAGGAATCGAGTGCGCGCCATTTGAAATCACCCATGCTTCAACCGATAATTCAAGTGTCTTCGACAATGGGACTGCGCTCCAGAGAACCAATTGGATCGATGGCGGGGTGCTTGCTTCCCTCTATGGCAGCAGATTCACTGAAAAAGAGACTGGAATTCCAGTTGCTCCCATGATCGACAATCTCATCCTTGACGGCACCGGTACTAAATCCCTCGATGAAATGGTTGCTTCAACGGATGACGGTCTATTACTGACCTGCCTTTGGTACATTCGTGAGGTCGATCCTAAAACGCTCTTACTCACCGGACTCACTCGCGACGGAGTATATGCCGTCCGCAATGGCGAGATCGTTGGAGTCGTGAGCAATTTTCGTTTCAATGAATCACCCGTGGATCTGCTCGCCAGATGCACGGAAATTGGCGAATCGGTTCGAACCCTGCCCCGCGAGTTGAGCGATTATTTTACTAGAGCAATAATGCCGACCCTGCGAATTCCTGACTTCAATTTCTCTTCGATCGCACCTGGGGTGTGAGGATCATGCGTATAGGCAGAGGCAAATTAAGATCGCAGTCGATAACGCACGCTCGAACTTCTCTCCGTGAGGATATCGCTGCTCGTCAACGTCGCTACTTCATTTCTATGATGATTAGAACTCTCTGTTTCATTCTGATGGTGATCTTTCCAAGTCCATGGCGCTGGTTCTTCCTAGCGGGTGCCTTCTTGCTGCCCTATATCTCTGTGGTGATCGCAAATGCTGGTCGTGAACCCTCAGTTGCGCCAGGCACGGCAACTGATTTCAAGAAGGCGATTGAACCCCCAACAGATGGTAGTGACAACTAGATTCGCGTGAATCGCCTAGCCGCCGATTGCTGACATGGGGCGCGTCGGCTGTTCAAATCCCGGCTCGCCAATACCGTGGCCGGCTTTCTTCTTTGCAACCGAACCAAAGAAAACTCCTGCTATTTCTGCATCAATATGTGGGGAGCCCGAACGTAATATTGCGCGTAAATCATCCTCTTCACGAGCAAATAGGCAATTGAGAATTTGGCCATCAGCGGTAAGTCTCAATCGGTCGCAGTCGGCACAGAAGGGGCGAGTAACGCTGCCAATGATTCCAACCGTTGCAGGACCATCGCCGACTAAAAACTCTTCGGCCGGGGAAGAACCACGAGACTTTTTTCCAATTGGCGAGAGTCGGTGACTCACCGCCAGTTCACGTTGAATCTCGTCCGCGCTAACCATCTCATCACGATTCCAGCCGTGTTGAGGGTCAAGTGGCATCTGTTCAATGAACCTCAGCAAATAACCGTTCTCGAGCGCCCAATCCAAGAGGGCAGGCGCCTCGTCATCGTTGATTCTGCGAAGGAGGACCGAATTCACCTTTATCGGCTTTAACGTGGTCTCCTTCGCCGCTTCAAGTCCTGCTATCACATCGTTCCAACGATTCCTATGTGTGATTGTCGCGAAGCGTTCGGGATTTAACGTGTCGAGCGAAACGTTGATCCGGTCGAGTCCAGCTTTCGCCAATGGTTCTGCGAGTGCGGCGAGCCCAATTCCATTGGTTGTCAGGGTTATTTCTGGTCTAGGCGAGAGCGTTGCGATAGACCGGACGATTTCAATCAGGGATGGCCTAATCAATGGCTCGCCGCCAGTAAGTCGGACTCTCTCGATTCCATGTTCTACTGCGACCCGAATTACTCGAAAAATCTCGTCGTCGGTGAGGAGCGAGTCGTTCGGAAGCCAGGCCAAGCCTTCGACTGGCATGCAGTAGGTGCAACGCAGATTGCAGCGGTCGGTGAGCGAGACGCGAAGGTCTCGTTTGCGACGACCAAAGCCGTCTATTAACTCCTGTCGCGCATGCATGGTGGTTTTAAGGCTACCTTCCTCCTGTGTGGCGCGCCATTTTTGGACCAAAAGCCTTAGCGCTTTCGCTTGTGGCAATTCTGGCCATTGTGCTCTGTCTGGATCTCGGCAAATGGCAGTGGAGCCGCAAAGAGTCGCGAGATCGACTAAATCGAGTGCTAGCTACCAATTTGAAGGCAGCGCCAATCCCACTCAACGCAGTGATGAGTAGCGAAGTCGGCCCAAAGAGGTCCGATAGATGGCGACGAATCGAGGTCAGTGGCACATACGAGCCTGGTACGTATTATGTGCGGGGCCGAAGTTATCAGGGCAAATACGGATATGCAGTTCTATCAATCCTTAGGAACGGTGGCGACGGTCAACTGCTCTGGGTTGACCGCGGCTGGATTGCCGCGCCGGGTAGTGCGGCCGAAGCGCCAAGCGCCTCCGCGCCTCCAGGTGGCACGGTGCAACTTCTTGGTCGCGTTCGAGGCCTTGATTCATTAGATAACCCAGGGCCTGGTGGCGCGCTCTTTGGCTTGCCTTTCAAGCAGGCGCAGACTGTTGCCGCCTTTATCTTGAAAGAGCCTGTCCACGGTCCGACCGTGAAAGGGTATATCGAGTTGGTGTCATCAATTCCAAGTGGTCAGAATCAGCCGATACCCCTTGACATTCCAGAGATAACGCCAGGACCACACTTGGCCTATGCGGTCCAATGGTATTTATTCGCACTTCTCTTCCTCGTTGGTCGTATCCTCATCGGCCGCGACCAATATCGCTCGGCTCGCGATATGAAGACGCTGGCTCACCGATCCGCAAATTGACGATGGTAAAGATCCGAGTACAGGCCACCGGCCGCAAGAAGTTCCTCATGGACTCCTTGTTCGGCAATCCGGCCATCGCTAATAACCAGAATCTGATCTGCCTCTCGAACCGTTGACAGCCGATGTGCGATCACCACGCTCGTGCGTTTGGCCAGGGCGGCCTTGAGTGCCTCCTGCACCAGAGCTTCGTTCTCTGAATCTAGATGCGCCGTTGCTTCATCCAAGACGATCATGCTTGGGGCTTTGAGCAGCAGGCGAGCGATTGCAATGCGTTGCTTCTCACCGCCTGAGAGACGGTGTCCGCGATCTCCAACTACCGTCCCCAATCCGTCTGGTAGCGAAGTGATCAATGACCAAATCTGTGCGGCTTTGCACGCCTCCGCGATCTCCTCGATTGTGGCGTCCGGTTTCGCGTAACGAAGGTTTGCCAAAATTGAATCGTGGAAAAGGTGCGCGTCTTGCATTACCATTCCGACGGCGTTGCGGAGCGATTCTAAAGTGGCATCACGGACATCCACTCCGTCGATCATGATCTCGCCAGAGCTCACGTCGTAGAGCCGCGGTAAAAGAGTCGCCAAGGTGGTTTTCCCTGCACCCGAAGGCCCCACGAGGGCAGTCATCGTTCCTGGCTCGACGACGAATGAAATATTTTCAAGTACCGGCCCCGTCGGCATTGATTCCGGTTTCGCAATCGACTCCAGCGAGGCCAACGAAACTTCCTGGGCGCTTGGGTATGTGAACGAGACATTCCGAAATTCAACTTTACCTGGGACGTTAGGTATTTCTCTGGCGGATGGTCGATCACTAATCAACGGCTTCAGATCGAGAATCTCAAAGACTCGCTCAAATGAGACCAGAGCTGTCATTACCTCGACGCGCACATTCGATAGGGCAGTCAGTGGTCCGTAGAGGCGACCAAGTAGTGCGGTAAGAGCCATCAAGGTTCCAAGAGTTATCGCCTTCGAGATGACAAGTGAGCCACCGAGGCCATAGGTGATTGCAGTCGCCACGGATGCGATCAAGGTGAGCGAATTAATGAAGTAGCGATTCAACATGGCCGTCTTAATGCCGGTATCCGCTACTTTCCTAGCTCGAGACTTGAAGAACTCGTGCTCGCGCGCCTCACTCCCGAAGAGGGCGACAAGCAGCGCACCAGAGACATTGAATCGCTCGGCCATCGCGCTCGAAAGTTCTGCGTTCAGGTTCATTGCTAGTCGAGTCAGCCGCTGAAGATGTTTGCCGATCCACTTACTTGGCAGAATAAAGAGCGGAACGATGACCAGTGAGACAGCCGTCACTTGCCAAGAGAGATAGAACATCGCGGACAGGACCAGGGCAAGGCTGACGCCGTTGCTCACTACGTTGGAGAGTGTTCCAGTGAAGGCCTGCTGAGCGCCGATGACATCAGAGTTCAACCGCGAGATAAGGGCTCCCGTCTGACTCCTGACAAAGAAGGCAATCGGTTGACGTTGAACGTGGGCGAAGACTTGAGTGCGCAAATCGTAAATCAGGCCTTCGCCAATACGGACTGAATACCACCGACCAAAGGTGGTAACCACAGCGTCTAAGATCGCAATGAATCCAATTAGGAGCGCCAGAACTACTACGACGGTTCTCTTCCCCGGCGCGATGCCCTGATCGAACAAACGTCGCAGAATGAGCGGCATGCTCACGGTAAGCACTGCATCTAGCACGACTGTTACGAGGAATACCACAATCCACCACTTATAAGGTGTGGCAAATGAGGCGATACGTCTCATGGTCCCAGGCTTCAGTTTCTGATACTTGACTGACGTGTCTCGAGAAAGACTGCGCAGCATCATCCCGTGCCCAGAAGAAGACATCAGTGACCGAGCAGAAGACGTAGAAGTTTGCTCTGTTCTCGACGCTCAGCCAATTCTTGGGCCTCGAAACCATTGCTTGGGGCACCCAGAATCAGACGCTTAGTCGCCTTTACGGAAGGCTCCGGCAATGCGAGAAGATCGGCTACGAACGTATCCACCGTTTCGAGAAGCTCGCCAACTGGCGCAACCAAATTGACTAGGCCAATCTGTATCGCCCTGGCGGAATCAACTGGCGCTCCCAATAATGCGATCTCTAAGGCGCGGGAGTAACCAACCAACTCAACGAGAGGCTTGGTGCCGGCCAAGTCAGGAACTAAGCCGAGCGAGGTCTCCCGCAGCGAGAATCGAGCGTCATCGGCAGCGATCCGGAAATCACACGCGAGAGCCAGTTGAAAACCGGCACCGATCGCATCGCCTTGCACGGCCGCAATCGTGATGGCGTGAGACTGTCGCCACCAGGTGAAAGCATCCTGAAACCCCTTGATGGCATTCTGGATTTCACCGTCGGTGTCGGCCAGAAGAGCAGCGAGATCGGGCCTGGCTTTACCGGCGAAGACCTTCGTGTCGAGCCCCGAACTGAAGGAGCGCCCATTGGCGCGGAGCACCACAACACGTACTTCATCAGGTATCTCTCGACCTACCTGAGCTAGGGCCTGCCAAGTCTCTTCGGTCATGGCGTTTAGCCGCGCTGGATTATTGAGTATCACGTCAAGCCGTGGGCCCTCACGCACGGTCTCGATCATGGCGTCATGCTAGGGCAATCAGGTCTAGGTAGTCTTCGTTCCATAGATCCTCAACCCCATCAGGTAGAAGCAGAACCCGTTCGGGATTAAGCGCAGCGACCGCTCCCTCATCGTGGGTTACCAAGATGACAGCTCCCTCATAATTGGAAAGGGCACCAAGAATCTCTTCCCGACTCGCCGGATCGAGGTTGTTCGTTGGTTCATCGAGAAGCAGAACGTTGGCGCTTGAGACAACCAGCATGGCCAATGCGAGTCTGGTCTTCTCACCACCTGAGAGAACCCCAGCGGGCTTTGCCACTGCATCACCGCTGAAGAGAAAAGAACCAAGCACGCTTCGAAGGTCTGTGTCGTTTAGGTTCGGTGCAACTCGCGTCAGATTTTCAAGCACCGATTTATCGGTCTGGAGAGTTTCATGCTCCTGCGCGTAGTAGCCCAATTTGGCACCATGCCCTAAATGTATTTCACCAGTATCGGCCGGTTCTATCCCTGCGAGAAGGCGAAGGAGTGTGGTCTTGCCTGCGCCATTGAGTCCTAGGATCACCACCTTGCTGCCCCGGTCTATTGCTAGATCAACATCTGTAAAAATCTCCAGCGATCCATATGATTTCGATAATTCTTTGGCGTGCAAAGGAGTCTTGCCAACAGGCAGCGGAGTTGGGAAGCGCAGTTTGGCGACGCGATCTGCCCTTCGCTGGGTCTCTAGACCCGAGATCAACCGCTCCGCTCGTTTCTCCATATTCTGGGCTGCTTTAGCCTTAGTCGCTTTGTAACGCATCCGCTCGGCTTGCGCATGCAGGATCGAAGCTTGTCGTTCGGCATTCGATCGTTCTCGCTTGCGCCTCTTCTCATCGGCTTCGCGGGCGCTCAGATAAGACTTCCAGCCCATGTTGTAGAGATCGAGCACGCAGCGATTGGCATCCAAATAAAAAACTTTATTGACGCAGGACTCTAAGAGGGAACCATCGTGGCTGATGATGATGAACCCGCCTTTATGCGAGGCGAGAAAAGTTCGTAGCCAGGCGATTGAATCTGCATCCAGATGATTCGTTGGTTCATCAAGTAGGAGCGTAGGGGCGCCAGAGAAGAGGATGCGAGCAAGTTCGACACGTCGCCGTTGACCGCCAGAGAGAGTGCTCAGTGGCTGAACGAGGACCCGTTCTGGAAGGCCCAGGCTAGAGGCGATCGATGCCGCTTCACTTTCCGCGGCGTATCCACCCTGCTGTTGGAACTCCTCTTCCAGACGACTCCAACGTTTGGCCGCTCTCTCACCTGTTCGATCATCGCCCATCTGGGCCTCGGCGCTTCGTAACTGTCGGATCGTCTCGTCGAGTCCTCTGGCCGAGAGGATCCGGTCTAATGCGATTACTTCAAGATCGCCAGTCCGAGGATCCTGTGGCAGATAACCCACTTCGCCACTGGAGACCACCGCGCCGGCTGCTGGTAAGGCGACACCAGCAAGAATTTTCATGAGCGTGGTCTTTCCCGCCCCGTTACGACCGACCAGACCAATACGATCACCTGGCGCGATCTGGAACGTGGCTCCTTCTAGTAGAAGTGCCGACCCAGCACGCAGTTCTAGATCACGAGCTTGAATCATGGTTAGTTAGAAAGAATCTGGATTAAACCGTAAAACCGAGCGCGCGAAGTTGTTCGCGTCCAGAATCGGTGATTTTGTCCGGGCCCCATGGTGGCATCCAGACCCAATTAATTCGGACATCGTCTACCAGCTCGGAGAGTGCCTGCCTAGTCTGGTCTTCAATCACATCTGTGAGCGGGCAGGCCGCCGATGTTAGCGTCATGTCGAGGTATGCAACGTTTGCATCGTCGACTAGCACGCCGTAAAGAAGACCGAGGTCAACGATGTTGATTCCCAACTCAGGGTCAACGACATCCCGCATTGCCTCAGTAATATCGTCGTTCTTAGCTTTCATTCTTACTCCCATCGGGGACAATCCTGAGGATCTTCGCATCGGTCTGCTCACGATCAGTCAATTGGAGGATTGCACCTTTGAGCGCCATCCAACCGAGTAATGCGCACTTTACCCTGGCCGGGTACTTGGCCACACCACTAAAAGCGACACCGTCCTCAAGAAGTTCTTCATCAGGTACGACTGCACCCTTACCTTGCATCAACGCAAGAAAGGCATCGCTGATCGTGGCGACTTCTTCGATGGTTTTTGAATCAACCAGGGTTGTCATGACCGACGTAGACGCTTGTGAAATTGAGCAACCGAGTCCATCCCAGGACAAGTTGGCAATACGCCCACCTTCTAGGGTAAGACGGAGGGTGATCTCATCCCCGCAGGTCGGATTGACATGATGAACTTCAATATCGAATGGTTCATGCAAGCCTCGATGCGAGGGGCGCTTATAGTTATCAAGAATGATCTCTTGGTACATGGCTTGGAGATCCATCAGGCCACCTTAAAGAACTTCTTCGTCGCCTGGACACCAGATAGCAGCGCATCAACGTCAGAGATCGAATTATAAAGGTAAAAAGTGGCACGCGTGGTTCCAAGAATCCCGAGACGTCGCATCAACGGCCAAGCGCAGTGGTGTCCGACCCTCACCGCTATACCCTGATCATCTAGGACCTGACCCAGATCATGGGGATGGATTTCGTCGATCACAAATGAAACAGCGCCGCTTCTGTGGCTTGAAGCCTGTGGTCCGATGAGACGCACTTGGCTGATCGCGTTAAGACCTTCGATCGCGTGTTTGACCAGCAACTCTTCGTGCTTGGTGATGGCGTCCATCCCCACCCGCTCTAGGTATTCGATCGCCGCACCTAAACCAACCGCCTGAGCCATATTCGGAACGCCAGCCTCAAAGCGTTGAGGAGCCTTCATATAAGTGGCAGAGTCCATTTTTACTACTTCGATCATCGATCCACCCGTTAAGAAAGGTGGCATCTCGTCGAGCAATTCGGCTCTGCCGTAGAGAACCCCGACTCCAGTGGGGCCAAGCATCTTGTGGCCTGAGAAGGTAAGAAAATCCACACCAAGAGCCTTGACGTCGACGCTCTGATGAGGAACGGATTGGCAGGCGTCGACCAGGAAGAGCGCGCCGCGATCGTGGGCAATCTTGCCGATTCCGGCGATCTGATTGATGGTACCAAGCACGTTCGATTGGTGAGTCAGTGCAACGATCTTGGTCTTAGAGGTCAGGAGCGAATCGATCTCGCCTAGATCCAAGTGTCCATCGTCAGTGATAGGGATCCACCGCAACTTTGCCCCAGTACGCCTGGCAAGTTCTTGCCAGGGTATGAGATTGGCGTGGTGCTCCATTTCCGAGACCAGAATCTCGTCGTCAGGACCGATGTGAAAGCGCGAAGCCGTCGTGTAATTTGAATTGGAGAGAGAATATGCGACGAGGTTGATAGATTCAGTTGCACTTTTGGTGAATATAACTTCGTTCTTCGCGGCCCCGATAAATCTGGCAACGGTCGCCCTTGCTCCTTCATACGCTTCGGTGGCTTCCTCGGCCAACTGGTGTGCGCCCCGATGCGCGGCGGCGTTGTGCTGCTCATAAAAGTTCCGTTCAGCATCGAGAACGGACCTCGGCTTCTGACTCGTCGCACCGGAATCGAGGTACACGAGCTTCTTGCCCCCGCGCACAGTGCGATCGAAAATCGGGAAATCGCTCTTCAACCGCTCCACATCTAAGGCCATCGTCAAACCTCTTAAGCGTTCACGTAATCTGCGTACCCATTAGCCTCCAAATGGTCAGCTAATTCGGGTCCACCTTCTTCAACAATCCGACCGTTTGCAAACACGTGTACGAAGTCTGGCGTTACGTAGCGCAGAATCCTGGTGTAGTGCGTTATAAGCAGGATTCCAATATCACTCGATTCCTTGACGCGATTCACCCCTTCGGATACGACGCGAAGTGCATCGACATCAAGACCTGAATCGGTCTCATCCAAGATTGCGAACTTAGGTTTCAACAATTCAAGCTGAAGAATCTCATGACGCTTCTTTTCGCCGCCAGAGAAGCCTTCGTTGACACTTCGTTCTGAGAAGGCTGGATCCATCGACAATTCTTTCATCGCATTTTTAACCTCGGTCACCCAAGTGCGAAGTTTGGGCGATTCACCGCGGATGGCGGTTGCTGCGGTTCGAAGAAAGTTCGAAACAGAGATGCCAGGTACCTCGATGGGGTACTGCATGGCTAGGAAGAGTCCAGCACGTGCACGCTGATCGACGGTCATCGTAAGCAAGTCCGCGCCATCGAGCGTGACGCTGCCAGACGTGACCTGGTACTTCGGGTGTCCTGCGATCGAATATGCCAACGTGGATTTTCCCGATCCGTTAGGCCCCATGATCGCGTGGGTCTTGCCTGATTCGACGGTGAGGTCGACACCACGCAGAATCTCCTGCGCACCACCTTCAGCTTCAACGCTAACGTGTAAATCCTTGATAATGAGCGTGCTCATTTCTTCCTCTCGATTACGGCCAAATCGTCAACGATAGTTACCAAATATGTAGGGAGTGAAACAACCGCCGGCGGACAGTCAGGCACTCCAGTTCGCATATCAAAACGCGAGCCATGGAGCCAGCATTCGATGTCGTAACCGTCAATCTCGCCCTCAGAGAGCGAGACATTCTGATGCGTGCAGGTGTCGCCAACGGCGAATACCTGCTTATCTATCATGGCGACACAGATTGGCTCGTCGCCCAAATCGACTCGCTTGGGTTTGCCATCTTCAAGATCCACCAGTCGGATCGCACAACTCGTTTCCACTATTCCGCCTCTTCAAGATCGGTTTCAATGGCAAGGGCCAGACGTTCCCGCGTCGCTTCGTCTTTGATTCGGGCCAAGAGCTCGGCAAAGAAGCCACGGACCACCAACAGTCGAGCCTGCGCCTGTGGAATCCCCCGTGACTGTAGGTAGAAGAGCTGCTCATCATCGAAGCGCCCAGTCGCACTCGCATGCCCTGCTCCGATGATTTCCCCGGTTTCAATTTCGAGGTTTGGGACGGAATCGGCGCGAGCACCATCGGTGAGAAGTAGATTGCGATTCAACTCGTACGTATCAGTGCCCTCGGCATTGGGTCGAATCGCGACATCACCAATCCAGACCGACCGTGAGTTGTACCCACTCACCGCACCCTTGTAGGTCACCCGAGACCGGCAATTAGGTTGTCCGTGTTCGACGTGAAGCCGATGCTCGAGGTGTTGGCCTGCTGTTGCAAAGTAGAGACCTAGTAATTCGCAGAAACCACCTGGACCGACAAAATCAACTCTCGGGGAGATTCTGACTACAGACCCACCCAAGGAGACCACGATTGACGTGAAACGTGCATCTCTGTCCAGAAAGGCGGTCTGCGCCGAAATATGAACGGCCTCATCGTCCCACTCTTGGGTTGAAATGAGGGTCAAGTCGGCTCCTTCGCCAACTCGGATTTCTAGGTCCTCACCCAGCGTCGAATTTCCAAAGTGCTCCATAATGATGGTGGCCCTGGAATTATTCCCAACTTCGATCACGGTTCTGCTCAAGCTGATCGCGCCATCGCTCCCCGTACGAACCAACCGAATAGGTGTGGCAATATCTTCATTTTTCGGCACGGACAGATGGGAGACGAAACTCGCTTTCGTACGAGCGTTGAGAACTACGGCATCATCAGAGTGCGAAGAGAAAGCAACTCGCGGATCATCGGGCGACAACTCCTCGAAGGTGGCCGACCCAGCCAGGGAAGCGATGATATGCAACTCGTCGGTGGCCAAAATGTCGGCTTGATGGAGTCCCTTTAGCCGGTTCAAAGGAGTAAAGCGCCAAGCCTCCTCACGGCCGTTGGGTGTGTGTGGAGCCAGGAATGCGGAGATTGTGCTTGCAGACATCAGCCGACTGCGCCTTCCATCTGCAATTCGATGAGACGGTTGAGCTCCAACGCATACTCCATCGGCAATTCTCTTGCGATCGGTTCAATAAAACCACGAACGATCATGGCCATCGCTTCGTCTTCAGCGATACCTCGCGACATGAGGTAGAAGAGTTGATCATCAGAGATCTTTGAAACTGTTGCTTCATGGCCCATCGTCACATCATCTTCGCGAACGTCCACATATGGATACGTGTCGGATCGGCTGATGGCATCGACGAGCAGGGCATCACATCTAACGGTGCTTCGCGAGTGATGGGCACCCTCGTTGATTTGAACCAGACCGCGATACGAAGTGCGACCACCGCCACGTGCTACCGACTTTGAAATAATCGTCGAGGATGTGTACGGAGCAGCGTGAACCATCTTGGCACCGGCATCTTGGTGCTGCCCCTCGCCGGCAAAAGCGATCGAGAGCGTCTCCCCCTTGGAGTGCGGGCCCATCAAAAATACTGCGGGGTATTTCATGGTCACTTTGGACCCGATATTGCCATCAATCCATTCCATGGTCGCGCCTTCTTCACAGATCGCGCGCTTGGTGACCAGGTTGTAGACGTTATTAGACCAGTTCTGGATTGTGGTGTAACGGACCCGAGCATCCTTCTTCACAATTATCTCGACGACGGCGCTGTGCAACGAGTCTGATGAGTAGATCGGAGCCGTGCATCCTTCGACGTAATGGACGTACGAACCTTCGTCAGCGATGATCAACGTCCTTTCGAATTGCCCCATGTTCTCGGTATTGATTCGGAAGTACGCCTGCAGGGGGATGTCGACTTTCACTCCCTTTGGGATATAGATGAATGACCCGCCTGACCAGACTGACGTGTTTAGCGCGGCGAATTTGTTATCCCCAACGGGAATCACAGTTCCGAAGTACTCCTTGAGGAGATCCTCGTGCTCTCGCAACGCAGTGTCGGTATCTACGAAAATAACGCCCTGTTCCTCAAGATCAGACCTAATCGCGTGATACACAACCTCAGATTCGTATTGGGCGGCAACTCCAGAGACCAACCGTTGCTTCTCGGCCTCTGGGATACCGAGCCGGTCGTACGTGTTTCTGATATCGGCCGGCAGATCATCCCAAGATGTCGCTTGCTTTTCCGTCGAGCGCACAAAGTATTTGATCGTGTCAAAATGAATACCGGAAAGATCAGAACCCCAAGTCGGCATTGGCTTCTTCTCGAACAGACTCAACCCTTTGAGCCGCAAATTGAGCATCCACTCAGGCTCGTTCTTCTTGCTCGAGATGTCGCGCACGACTTCATCACTCAACCCACGTCGAGCGCTCTCTCCAGCTTTGTCCGTGTCGGCCCAGCCATACTCATATCGACCAATACCATCTAGTTCTGCGTGTGCAGTACTCATGCCTGTGCCTTTCGGTTGCTTGAGATTTCCCGGTTGACGTTTTCAATGCTGATTGCTGGCACAAAAGTGGTGCATACCCCATCGCCGTTGGCGATGGTGGCAAGTCGTTGCACATGAGTGCCAAGGAGTCGACCAAATGCTTCTGTCTCTGCTTCGCAAAGTTCTGGAAACTCTGCGGCTACATGCGCGATTGGGCAATGGTGTTGACAGAGTTCATGGCCCGAGGCGACCGGCATTAACTGAATCGATGCAGCAAACCCATCTTCGCTCAGCCCTTCGGCGAGCGTGGTTAGACGTTGCTGTGCACCAACGCCCGCTACTGCCGGTGAATGACGACGTTCAATTTCATGGGCGCGCGACTGAGCAAATCCCATCACGGCATCAGCACCACCGTCGGCTGCCAAATAACGGAGAGCAGCGACAGCGAGATCATCGTAAGAGTGTTCAAATCGCTCACGCCCACGATCAGTGAGAGTGAAAACCTTTGCGGGCCTCCCCCGACCGCGATTCCTAGCGGCGATCCACGGCTCGCGAGCGCAGAGAAACTCTTCAAAAAGGAGCGCCTCTAGATGCCGACGGATACCGGCGGGGGTAAGCCCCAACCGCTCACTTAGGGAATGGGCACTTGACGGTCCATTCTCCAAGATGCTCCGCGCCACCCGGTCTCGGGTTGAGCTCTCCTGGGTTTTCACAACACAAGTGTGACGTAATTCATCGGAGTGAGCAACTCGGGCCCACCAGCCAATACCCTTGGGCCGTGTCCAACTCTGCCCGACCCAGAGCCCAGAAAACCTTCATCGCCCTAACCATCGCCCAAGCAGGCATCGTGGTCTCCGGTGGCTTGGTGCGATTGACCGGATCTGGGCTTGGCTGCCCAACCTGGCCTAAGTGTACGAGCGGGTCGTATACGCCCCGAGCCAACTCGCTCCGGGGCTACCACCAGGTGATCGAGTTCAGTAATCGGATGGTCACCTTCATCTTGATCGCCCTGGCTCTGGCAGCACTCTTCTTTGCCATTGACGAAGCACGCCGTAGATCCAATCCGGGACTCGTGAAACTGGCCTCCATCCAGGTTGCTGGGATATTCGGACAGGCCCTACTCGGCGGCGTGACGGTCTTGACCGACCTGAATCCATTGCCAGTGGCCGGGCACTTCCTTCTCTCGATGTTCTTGCTGGCTGGTGCAGTCGCACTGGTTGTCAAGAGTCGACGAATCGAGGAATTTGCACCAGTACGGAGCGAGCTCAGTCGTTTGAATCCACTTCTACTGATCCTCGCCGCGGTTGTAGTCATATTAGGAACACTCGTAACCGGATCAGGACCCCATGCGGGTGACGTCTCGGCCAAGAGATTTCCTTTCGATCCACGCACGGTTTCGTTTCTACACGCTGACGTAGTGATCGCATTCTGTGGTCTAGCACTCGCCATGTGGTTGGCGCTCCGGCTAACGCATGCCGACGCTCGAATCATCCATTCTGCCCAACTTGTTATCATCTTCATCATTGCTCAGGGAGCGATCGGATACACGCAGTACTTCACCAAACTGCCGGAAGCGCTGGTAGCCCTTCACATCGTGGGCGCCGAGTGCGTTTGGGTATCAGTCTATTTTCTCTATACCCGAATCAAACATGCTGGCATTACCACAGCCCCATCAATGGACGGCTGATGGCGTGCGATTAAAAGTGGAGCAGTGGATCGATCGCAACGGCCAAGAAGATCAGCGATAGATACGAGATCGATCCGTGAAATAATCGCATTTCGCGTGGCAGTTCTCTCCTTTTGATACGACGCTGAAGTGCATATGCCTCGAATAGGAACGCCACGCCAAGAACCACTGCAGCAATGGAGTAGATCAACCCCATTTTCGCGACCGGAGTCAGCGCCAACGAAACTGCGACCATCACCCAGGAGTATTGAATTATTCGCTTGGCCACAAAGGCATCTGAGGCGACAACTGGAAGCATTGGAATCTTGGCGCGCGCGTAGTCGTCGCGGTATTTCATCGCCAATGGCCAGTAGTGCGGAGGCGTCCAGAAGAAGATGAGCAAGAAGAGCACAAGCGGTGGCCATGAGAGAGAGTCTGTGACTGCTGCCCATCCGATCAGCACTGGGAAGCAACCGGCCGCCCCTCCCCAGACGATGTTCGAAGGGGTCCTGCGCTTTAGCCCCAACGTGTAGACGAAGACGTAGACGAGAATCGCGGCCAGAGAGAGGACAGCCGAGAGGAAATTCACCAGAATCGCCATCCAGGCGACGGCGACGAATCCCAAGATGATTCCAAAGATCAGCGCTCGCTCCGGTTCGACTTGCTCTTGAGCCAGGGGCCGATGTGCGGTACGGAGCATTACGGCGTCAATATCTCGGTCGATATAGGAGTTGAGTGAGTTCGCGCTCCCAGCAGCGAAGGTTCCACCGATCAGAGTAATCAGGGCAAGCCAGAGACCAGGAAGGCGCCTCTCGGCCAGAATCATCGTGGGCAGAGTGGTCACGAGCAGAAGTTCAATGATGCGTGGCTTGGTGAGGGCAACGTACGCTCGCACACGACCCAGTAACTCTAGTTGGCGCGAGGTCATGGTGAGGGAGTCTACCTATCGAAGTTGGTTATTGTTGAGGTAAGCAGTTCTCGACCTTGGAGCCCCTTACGATGCCGTCTAAATCCCAGAACGCCGACGTGGAACTCAAACCGATGGACTTTGCGGCAATTGCCCACGCTAGAGCCTTAGCCGCAGATGCGGTCCAGAAAGTTGGGAACGGCCACCCTGGGACCGCGATCGCGTTGGCCCCAGTGGCTTACCTACTCTTTCAACGGCATCTGCGTCACGACCCGGCGGCGCCGAAATGGTTGGGACGCGATCGATTCATCCTCTCGTGCGGCCATGCAAGCCTGATCCACTACACCCAACTTTTCTTCAGTGGCTACGGCCTCGAGATGGAAGACCTCAAACGTTTTCGTACCTGGGGTTCCCTCACTCCGGGACATCCGGAGTATGGCCACACGGTCGGCGTTGAAACAACGACCGGACCCCTTGGTCAAGGAATTGCAAACGGAGTGGGGATGGCCATGGCCTCTCGGTATCTACATGGCCTTCTCGATCGCAGAACACCCATTGGTGCAGGGCTATTTGATTACACCGTCTGGGTCATTTGCTCAGACGGTGATCTTGAAGAAGGCCTTAGTTCCGAGGCATCATCACTTGCCGGGACACAAGGACTGGGCAACCTGGTCGTAATTTACGACGACAACCGAATTTCAATCGAGGGCGATACTCACGTCGCATTCACTGAAGATGTCTCGGCTCGATATCGCGCCTACGGCTGGCACGTGCAAGAGGTGGCCACACTCCCCAGTGGCGACGTCGATCTGGGTGCGCTGGATCGGGCAATGCTTGAAGCGAAGTCGGTCACCGACCGGCCGTCGCTCATTCGACTACAGAGTGTGATCGCCTGGCCGGCACCTCATGCCCAGGGAACCGCCAAAGCACACGGCTCGGCACTGGGTGAGAGTGAAGTCGCGGCTCTGAAGAGCGCATTGGGACTTGACCCATCGCTCTCTTTTCAAATGCCAGACGAATTGTTGTCGCACACTAGAAAAGTAAAGGCGCGTGGTGCGGCGCTCCACGCAAGTTGGAACACCCGCTTCACGATCTGGCAAGGTGCAAACCCTGATTCCTACGCGCTACTTAGCCGACTAGTCGACGGCGACCTTCCAGCCGAATTAGCCTCGGCCCTGCCAATCTTCGATCCTGACAAATCAATTTCTACTCGAAAAGCATCCGGCGATGTTATCCAGGCGATTGCAAGTTGGATGCCAGAGATGTGGGGTGGTTCAGCGGACTTGGCAGAGAGCAATAACACCACGATCGAAGGTGGCGGCTCCTTTCTGCCCGCCACCAGCAGAATGAAAGATGCCATTCCATTCGGTCGGGTACTCCATTTTGGAATCCGCGAACATGCAATGGGCGCGATCCTCAATGGAATTGCTCTGGCTGGATTGACTCGACCTTTCGGTGGCACGTTTCTAGTGTTCAGCGATTACATGAGGCCGGCCGTCCGCTTGGCCGCCTTCATGAAACTTCCAGTTACCTTCGTATGGACGCATGATTCCATCGGTCTTGGCGAAGACGGGCCAACACACCAACCGGTTGAACATATCACTGCCTTGCGTGCTATCCCGGGACTCGACGTTGTGCGTCCGGCGGATGCCAACGAAGTCTCCATCTGCTGGCTTAGCATTTTGGAGCGGAGGCGACCAGCTGGCTTGGTGCTCAGCCGTCAGAACTTGCCAGTCTTCGATCGAAGTACCTTCTCCCCCGCCGAAGATGCAGCAAGAGGGGCCTACATACTTGTGGAAGCCAGTAATAACGATGCGCAAGCAATCATTATTGCAACAGGCTCTGAAGTCAGCATTGCAGTCGAGGCACGAGAAAGACTTGAAAGTGAAGGAATTCCAACGCGGGTTGTAAGCGCGCCGTCCCTTGAATGGTTTGCCGACGAGCCAGCTAGCTATCAGGAAAGTGTCCTGCCTCCAAAGGTGACCGTCAGAGTAAGCGTTGAAGCCGGCATCGCACTCTCTTGGCGAGGCCTGATCGGCGACCGGGGACGATCAGTTTCGCTTGAGCACTTTGGCGCATCCGCAAGTGCCGAGCGCCTGTTTTCAGAGTTTGGGATTACTAGCCAGGCAGTCGTTGCTGCCGTACACGAATCGATCGATGCCAAATGAGCAACCTAGAAGCAATCACAGAAGCCGGTACCTCAATCTGGCTCGACGACTTGTCGCAAGCACGCCTTATCGATCCGACGGCGGCCAACTCATTGACGCACTTGATCGAAGATTTCCACGTGAGCGGCGTAACAACCAACCCGAGTATTTTTGCCGCAGCGCTCTCGAACTCTAGTCTCTATGCAACCGCGTTCGAAAAACTTAAAGCTAATGGCGCCACGGCCGAAGAAGCGATCAGAGAAGTAACCACAGGTGATGTACGGATCGCCTGTGAACTTCTTTCTGGTGTCTATCAAACCTCTGAGGGTCGCGATGGCCGCGTTAGCATTGAAGTTGATCCGCGGAGCGCACGAAAGACAGAAGATACTATTTCTGAAGCCCGTGAACTGTGGCGGAAGGTTGATCGCAAAAACCTGTTCGTCAAAGTACCTGCCACGCTGGAAGGTCTGCCTGCCATCCGAACTCTCATTTCCGAGGGAATCAGCATCAACGCAACTTTGATTTTCTCACTAGCACGTTATGAGGCCGTACTCGATGCATACATCTCAGGGATTGAAGACCGCGTCGCTGCCGGATTGCCCGTAACCGGTATTGAATCAGTGGCATCGCTCTTTGTATCACGCATGGATACTGAAATTGATAAACGGTTGGATGCGTTAGGCACAGCCCAGGCCAAAGCAGTGCGCGGGAAGGCGGCGATCGCCAATGCGCGCCTGGCCTACAAGTCATTCGAAGACATAACTTCCAAGCCAAGGTGGCGCAGTCTTGCCAAATTGGGTGCCACTCGGCAACGCCCACTCTGGGCTTCTACTGGAGTCAAAGATAAGAGTTACAACGACACTCGTTACGTCATCGAGCTAGTAGCACCAGACACTGTCAACACGATGCCAGAGGCGACGCTACTGGCTGTCGCCGATCACGGCGAAGTTCGAGGCGACGCAATAACTGGCACGTATGACCAAGCCCGTCAAGATCTGGAAGCCCTCGCTGAGCTAGGTGTCTCCTACGATGAAGTGGTCGATTTCTTGGAGGTCGACGGCGTCGCAAAATTTGAAGGGGCTTGGATTGGACTCTTGGCGAGTGTCTCAAAGGTAATGAATTTATGAGCGAATTGATCAGTCTTAGAAGCGCAAAGACCCCAGCAGCGGAAACGGTGCGTGATCTCCAATCAATCCTCCCCCGTTTGGCGGCAGAGGATCCATCGATCTGGGGGAAGGCTGCCGAGTCGGAGGCAGCAACAAGATTGGGCTGGATAACCTCCCCAAATGATGCAATCGAGTTACTGCCGAAGATTAGCGATCTCGTAAATTGGGCAAGGGAGCGCGGACTCGACCACGTGATCCTCTGTGGCATGGGCGGGTCTTCGCTTGCTCCCGAAGTCATCTGTAAGCACTATGGCAAGGCGATTACGATCGTAGACTCGACCGATCCGGGACAGATACATGATGCAGTATTGGACAGCCTTCCGCGCAGCGTCGTGGTCATCAGTTCGAAATCTGGATCGACAATCGAGACGGACTCGGCAAAACGCGCCTTCGAGGCCGCCTTCATTGCTGCTGGGCTTCGGCCCGACGACCACCTGATCATCATCACCGATCCGGCTTCTCCGCTACAAGAAACCGGAATCGCTTCCGGATATCAGATCTTGACTGCCGACCCGAGTGTCGGAGGCCGCTATAGCGCACTCACCGCCTTCGGACTGCTGCCGAGCGCTCTTGCTGGTGTCAATATCGTTGAACTCTTAGCCGATGCATCGTCGGCGGTTGAGGCGATGAGGGCTGCAAATTCACCCGCTGTGACTCTTGGCGCAATCCTCGGTGAGCACGAGAAATCGTCACCGTACCTCACGATTTGTGGGCCACACGGTATCGGCGATTGGATCGAACAACTGATCGCGGAGTCGACAGGAAAGTCTGATCGCGGACTACTCCCCATCGTTGTCGACTCAACCGAAAGGGCTGGATTCAAAGGACCTGGAATTCTCTCTATCTGTATCAACGAACAAGGAAGCGCTGATCTCAATATCGACGCGCCGCTTGGGGCGCAATTCGTGCTGTGGGAGTGGTCGACTGCTTTAGCTGCTCGGTTGATTGGCATCAACCCTTTTGACCAGCCAAATGTTGCCGAGTCCAAAACGAAGACTGGACTGATGTTGGAGAACGCGAACCAATTGTTGAGGAGACCGGATGTAAGTTTTGGGTCAGTCGAGATTTTTGGTGATTCTCAAGGAGCAGACCTGGCTGACACGCTCGATGAATTCTTCGACCGAATCCCGACACGTGGTTATCTCGCCCTGATGGTATTCCTCGATCGCTTCGCAGATAGTGAGGCGATCGGATTGCGAAATGCATTCGCGGAGCTGATTGGAAAACCTGTGACTTTCGGCTGGGGGCCGAGGTTCCTCCACAGCACAGGACAGTTTCATAAAGGCAACCCAAGAATCGGCGCCTTCCTACAAATCACCGGTGAAGTGGCGGCGGATTATGAGATCGCGGGGAGCCCTTACTCTTTCCATACATTGCAGATGGCGCAGGCGATTGGCGATGGTCAAGCTCTACAAGAGCGCGGCGCGCCCCTGATCCGCCTTCATCTGAAGGATCGGGCCCAAGGCCTAAATGAAATCAGTGAAGCAGCCGCCGAACTTACTCTTCGCCGCGCAATCTTCTGAGAGCCTCTTCCAAAATCGCCGTCCCGTCGACATCTGAACGACGCTCTTTGACGTAGGCAAGGTGGGTCTTATACGGCTCATTCTTGGGCGGAGCCGGAGGATTGTCCTTATCGCGTCCAGCTGGTAGGCCACAGCGCGGACAGTCCCACTCGATAGGCAGAGTCACTGCACCATCGTCAGCAAACGAAGGCCTGGTCTCATGGCCATTGGAACACCAGTACGAGACTCGGAAACGAGGCGCCGCATCCCCACGCTCGGCCTCACCCATCGGCCCCGCGCCAACACGGCTACCACGAATTGCGCTACCACTTGCCATTGTTTCGCCCCTACTTCTTTAGGATCAAGCCGAGAGCGACAACTGCCGCAAACCAGACCGCACCAGTAATGATTGTCAGCCTGTCTAGGTTCCGTTCGACGACAGAGGAACTGCCGTAATTTGAAGAGATCCCGCCACCAAAAAGGTCGGATAACCCGCTGCCCTTACCCTTGTGGAGCAAGACCAGCAGGATCATGAGCACGCTGGTGAGGACCAGCACGATTGATAGAGCCATGACCATTGTGGGAACCTCTTCTACTTCGTGGCGGAATCAGCACTTCGCCGGAGGCTAAGGATACCTGGTACTCGGCGTTATTTCGCCGCAGCCATGGTCGGAAAGCGGGCAATTCGGGCAAATTCCTCAGGATCCAGGCTTGCCCCACCCACCAGGGCTCCGTCTACGTCAGGTTGAGCCATGATTTCGACGACATTGGAGGCCTTCACCGAGCCCCCGTAAATGATCCGGATTCCCTCGACGCTCTCGTGGGCAAGTTGGGTCACTTGGTTACGGATTGCCGCGCAGATCTCTTGAGCATCCTCAGGCGTGGCCACCCGACCGGTGCCAATGGCCCAGATCGGTTCATACGCGATGACAATCTTCGCTATATCGCTGGCTTTCAAACCCACCAGACCGGCTTCGACCTGAGCGAGAATATGTGGCACTTGTCCGCCACTTTCACGGATCGACAGCGGCTCCCCGACGCAGAAGATCGGCGTCATATCGTTCTCCAAGATGACCTTGATCTTCGCGTTGACTAGCGCATCGCTCTCCTGGTGGTATTCGCGGCGTTCGCTATGTCCGGCAAGGACATAGCTGCAACCGAGTTTACGCAACATCGAGCCAGAAATTTCGCCAGTGAAGGCACCGTTCGGATGGGTTGAGATGTCTTGCGCGCCATATCGAATCCTGACGTGATCCCCGTCGATCAGTGTCTGTACTGATCGGATGTCAGTAAAAGGAGGTATCACAACAACGTCAACTGCATCGTAATCTTTCTCATCCAACGAAAAAGCCAATTTCTGGGTGACAGCGATGGCTTCAAGATGATTGAGATTCATCTTCCAATTACCAGCCATCAAAGGTTTACGTGATTGCGACATTATGACTCCAACGCTCTGAGACCCGGCAGAATTTTGCCTTCTAGATATTCAAGGGAAGCCCCACCACCAGTGGAGATATAACTGAACGCACTATCGGCAAAACCTAGTTTGCGAACTGCAGCGGCGGAATCACCGCCGCCAACAACCGATAATCCGTCAACTTCAGTGAGAGCCTGCGCAATCGTCCGCGTGCCGGCGGCAAAAGCATCAAATTCGAAGACGCCCATTGGTCCATTCCAGAAGACAGTTTTCGCATTCCTTATTGCTGAAGCAAAAGCGGCCGCTGAAGTCGGACCAATATCAAGGCCCATTTGATCTGCCGGAATCAAATCGGCAGGAACAAGAGTTGGTGTCGCATCAGCAGCAAAGACTGGCGCAACCACTAGATCAGTCGGAAGCAGAAGAGTCACGCCAAGTTCTTTGGCCTTGGCGATAAGACCGCGTACGACATCGAGTCGATCCGCTTCAAGGAGACTCGTACCTACCTCATTGCCTAGGGCCGCGAGGAAGGTGAAGACCATCCCACCGCCAATGGCCAGAATATCCACCTGGCTGAGGAGATTGGCGATCACGCCCAGCTTGTCAGAGACTTTCGAACCGCCGAGAACAACAGCATAAGGACGAGCTGGCGTCTCCGTGAGTTGCCTTAATACTTCTACTTCAGCGCGAATGAGATCACCGGCGGCATGTGGCAGACGGAGAGGGAGGTCGTAGACCGATGCATGTTTGCGGTGCACGGCTCCGAATCCATCTCCAACATAAAGATCAGCGAATTGAGCGAGTGCATCGGCAAAGATTCCACGCTCGCCATCATCTTTGCTTGTCTCGGCCGCTTCGAACCGGACATTCTCTAGGAGAGCGACCTGCCCGGGGACGAGAGCATTGACTACTTTGCGCGCTCTCTCTCCTACGGTGTCTGTTGCGAATTGCACTTGAGTGCTGAGCAATTCACCTAGTCGGATCGAAATTGGCGCCAGAGACAATTCGGCTTTCTTCTCACCTTTTGGGCGGCCAAGGTGGGCCAGAATGACAACGCTGGCGCCGCGGGCAAGAAGATCTCGAATGGTTGGCAATGAAGAGCGGATGCGGCCATCGTCGGCGATGACTCCATCCTTGATCGGAACGTTGAAGTCGCACCGAAGAAGAACGGTGCGACCATCAACTGCTAGGTCTCTAGACGATGGAAGCGAACTCATTAGAGCGAGCGACCAACGTACCCAACCAGATCGACCAGACGGTTTGAGTAACCCCATTCATTGTCGTACCAGCCCAGGACCTTGACCATGTTGCCCATGGCGATAGTGAGCGAAGCGTCGAAGATACAGGATGCAGGATCGGTAACGATGTCACTGGAAACGATTGGATCTTCGGTGTAAGTGAGGTATCCCTTGAGCGGGCCATCTGCCCACTTCTTCATCGCAGCGTTGATTTCATCCTTTGTCACTTCGCGTTCCAATTGCACTGTCAGATCCGTAGCCGAACCAGTTGGAACTGGAACCCGCATTGCATAACCGTCAAGCTTGCCCTTTAGCGCTGGGATTACTAGAGAAATCGCCTTGGCTGCACCAGTGGTTGTGGGGATCAGGTTGATCGCGGCCGCGCGGGCGCGACGGAGGTCTTTGTGCGGAAAGTCCAGGATCACCTGGTCGTTCGTGTAGGCGTGAATCGTCGTCATCAAGCCCTTTACGATTCCAAATTCTTCGACGAGAACCTTCGCCATTGGCGCCAAGCAGTTCGTCGTGCAGGAGGCGTTACTGATGATGTGATGGTTGGCCGGATCGTATGTCTCATGGTTTACGCCCATGACGATTGTCGCATCTTCATCACTGGCGGGGGCCGAGATGATTACCTTCTTAGCACCAGCAGCGAGGTGCTTGCGGGCATCGGCTGCCTTCGTGAAATGTCCGGTTGATTCGATGACTACGTCGGCACCAAGTCTCTCCCAGGGAAGGGCAGATGGATCGCGTTCTGCAACCACCGCGAAAGTTTTCGTTCCAACCGTGATGCTCTGGTCTGTGAAGGAAATCGGATGGCCGAGGCGGCCGAGGATGGAGTCATATTTGAGCAAATGCACGAGAGTCTTAACATCGGTCAAGTCATTTACGCCGACGATTTCAAACTCGGCGTTGCTTGCCAACGCCGCTCTGAAAAAGTTCCGTCCAATTCGCCCGAAGCCATTGATTCCAACCTTGATAGTCACAAAAATTCTCCTTGAGTCTGTAAGTCCCTCGCTGCCCGCGATGGCAACGCACCGATGCGGGTTACCACTTCTTCGGGGCAGTCAGAACTTTATCACCGATAACTTTTTGCTAAGTCTGGTTGCTCTGCCAGATATCTCACTTATTGGATCAGGTAAGCATCTCTGGAGTTAGACCCGCCTCAGTATCCGGGATGCCAGAATCTGCCGCCTTCTTATCTGCCATTGCTAAGAGCCGACGGATCCGACCCGCTACCGCATCTTTGGTCATTGGGGGGCTGGCTAGCGAGCCAAGTTCCTCAAGACTGGCCTGGCCGTGCTCAATGCGGAGATCTCCAGCCTGACGGAGATGGTCTGGCACGTCGTCACCGAGGATCTCCAGTGCGCGGGCCACTCGAGCAGCTGCGGCAACTGCGGCTCGGGCTGAGCGCCGCAGATTCGCGTCATCAAAATTGGCCAATCGGTTTGCCGTCGCCCGTACCTCGCGCCGCATGCGACGCTCCTCCCACGCGAGGACACTCTGATGCGCCCCCAGGCGCGTCAGAAGCGCTGAAATCGCGTCACCATCACGCACCACGACTCGATCAATCCCCCGCACTTCACGCGCCTTCGCCGGAATTCCGAGCCGACGCGCTGCGCCAACGAGGGCAAGTGCGGCTTCGGGTCCCGGGCAGGTGATTTCAAGGGCAGAGGATCTACCTGGTTCGGTAAGCGAACCGTGTGCGAGGAATGCTCCGCGCCAGGCGGCTTCGGCGTCGCAGAGAGCAGCGGAGACTACCTGTGGCGGTAGACCTCTTACGGGTCGTCCACGACTATCAATAAGACCCGTCTGGCGTGCAAGAGCTTCGCCATCATTCACTGAACGCACCACATAGCGGCTACCCTTTCGCAGCCCACCAGGTGCGACGACCGCCAGATCCGTTTCTTGGCCGTAGACATCTGAGATGTCTTTTCGCAACCTGCGTGCCGCGATTGCAGTGTCCAACTCCGCCTCAACAACAATCTTGCCGCTGACAATGTGCAGACCGCCGGCAAAACGCAGAAGCGCAGAGACTTCGGCCTTGCGGCAGCAGGACTTGGTGATAGTCAGGCGTGAGAGCTCGTCTTTCACCGCCGCAGTCATAGCCATGTGAGCATCCTCTCAGGCTCGGCCTTCAAAGACACCTTTTAGCACTGCCGCCAACTTAATCGGATCATGGTGAATGGAATCAGAACCATCGGCAAGATCGGTAACAATCACCCTTGCTCCGAGCTTCGCGGCAGCCTGACTTAGGCGTCGATGGTCTGAGACGGTCGTCGGATCGGTCACGACCACATCCAAGCGCAAACCAGGGGCGTGCGTAGCCAGAAGGGCCAGATGATCCTCAGGCGGCTGTCCCCCAGCCTCTGCTCCTGAGTCGCGGCCTGGACGGGCGTCAAGATTCACCAAGAGGACCTTCTTCCCACTGCTCGCGATCAGCGCCTCCCGTTGAGCAGGAACAAGGAGATGGGGCATGACTGACGAATACCAAGAGCCAGGCCCGATCGTGATCCACTCGGCAGCCAGAATCGCCGAGATCGCCTCAGGTCGCGCCGGCGGATCAGGCGGATCCAACGAGATTTCGAGGACTTTCCCTCTAGCAGTTGCAACGGCGACCTGGCCACGGATCTCCCGCACTTCATGAGTGGCTGGATTCTGAACGAGCGCGCAGATTTCCAGCGGAATGGCCGCCATTGGAAGAACTCGTCCCACTACCCCCAAAAGTTCAGCGACATGATCAAGTCCAACCACCCAATCGCCATGCATCTCCCAAAGCGCTGCCAGCATCAAGTTGCCTAACGAATGCCCACCGACTTCACCATTACCGCCAAAGCGATGCTGCACCACCTCTGCCCAGCGCCTGCCCCATGGATCGTCGGCGCAGAGCGCGGCCAACGCCATGCGAAGATCGCCCGGCGGCAGAATTCCAAATTCAGCACGCAACCGTCCGCTGGACCCGCCGTCGTCAGCAACGGTGACAATTGCCGTGATTTTAGATGTGATATTGCGCAATGCGGTGAGAGTGGCGGCAAGACCGTGGCCACCGCCGAGGGCGACTACTGAAGCACCATGTTCGTATTCGTCGGTTGATATAGCAGTCATTCGCGACCGACGTCACGATGAACCGCCTTCGCCTCGATTCCGTGATCGCGCAACCGCGCCGCCAACCTTTCTGCGACTGCGACGCTTCGATGTTTGCCGCCGGTGCAGCCTACAGAAAGCGTTAAATACTTCTTCCCTTCACGTTCGTAACTTGGCGCAAGCCGGGAGAAGACTTGTGCGTAGCCATCGATGAATTCCTCTACGCCGTCAGCGGCAAGCACGAAATTACTGACCTCTTCGTCCAATCCCGTCTTTGGCTGCAATTCCGGAATCCAATGCGGGTTTGGAATAAAACGAACATCGATCAAAAAATCCGAGTCGTAAGGCAGACCATATTTGAATCCGAATGACAGGACAGTCACCCGAAGATGCTTGACTTCGGCGCCGCCAAAGATCCGCTCAACTTTCTCTTTCAGTTGATGAACATTAAGCCCCGTTGTATCAATCAGAACATCTGCCTCGCCGCGCAATTCGTGTAGGAGTACGCGCTCGCTCGCAATTCCATCGAGGACCCGACCAGTGCCTTGCAGCGGGTGTGGTCTGCGTGTTGATTCGAATCTACGAACCAACTCGTCATCTTCAGCCTCGAGGAATGCAATCTGGCACGAAATCCCGGTGGCCCTTAGGTGATCGAGCGAAGAACGTAATTCCTTAAAAAAAGTCCGACCACGTACGTCGATTACGACCGCGATCCGAGTGGGCCCGCCTGATTCGGCACGAGCCGCCAGCTCCGCCAGCTCACGGAGGAGGGTCGGTGGCAAATTGTCAACTACGTACCAACCGAGATCTTCCAGGACATGGGAGCAGGTGCTACGCCCAGCGCCTGACATTCCGGTGACCACAACTATTTGTGGTACGGCGATGCGTGGTGTGATGGAAGATTCCATGAGCCAAAGAGTAGTTACTCTGCGGGAAAAATTTCGCCAGTAGTGGGATCGATCTTTGTACCAACGAGGTTATCTGAGAGGGCGACGCTTATCGCAGCCGCGGTCTTCGCCCCAATTCCCGGAACTGACGCAATCTCCTCTTGACTGGCCGTCGCCAACGCACGCAACGAGCCAAAATGAGCCATCAACGCAACTCTCCGACTCTCACCAAGTCCAGGGATTTGATCGAGGGCGGAGTCAAGCATCGCCTTGGAACGTTTGGTTCGGTGAAAAGTAATCGCAAATCGATGTGCTTCATCTCTAATTCGTTGAAGTAAATAAAGTGCCTCACTATTGCGAGGTAGCAGAATTGGGTCCTGGTCGTGTGGTGACCATAGCTCTTCGAGGCGCTTGGCTAAACCCACAACTGGAATCTCTTCGCCTGCCTCTCTGATCGCCTGGGCGGCGGCGTTTACCTGCGGAGCACCTCCGTCGACCACGATTAGTTGCGGTGGGTAGGCAAACCTTCGAGGAGCGCCACCTGCTTCAATCTCATCAGAGAGATTGCCTACAGCGACGCGGTCCGCTTTCAGTCTAGCCAAGCGCCGAGAAATCACCTGCTTCATGGCTCTGGCATCGTCCGGTCCTCTCAGTTGATCACCCACCAACGCGATCGCGAACCGTCGGTACTCACTCTTCCGTGGAAGACCATCTTCGAAGACCACCATCGAGGCGACCATCTCAGTTCCCTGCAAATTCGAAATGTCGAAACATTCGATTCGAAGCGGAACTTCATCAAGGGAGAGCGCCTCTTGGATTTCAGCCAACGCCTGACTACGAGTCGATAGGTCACTTGATCGCCGCAACCTATGTCGAGCCAGAGCTTCTCTCGCGTTTGCGGCGACAGTGCCCATAAGCGAGTGCTTCTCTCCGCGTTGGGGAACTCTGATCTCAACTCTGCTCGAACGCTTCTCACTCAACCATGACTCAAGTAACTGGCGGTTCTCCGGAGCAATCGAAACGTAAATCTGTTTAGGACACTCTTGTTCGCTGCCGTAAGTCTCTGTGATCACTCGTTCCATCAAGCCTGCGATCTCCATATCCTCGCTCCGCTCGACAATCCTGGCTCGCTCGCCCCTTACTCGCCCACCACGGACCGAGAAGATCGTAAAGGCCATCTCCAATTCGTCTCCAGCAGCTGCAATAAAGTCAGCGTCTGTACCATCGGGGAGCACCACCGCGCTTGATTCCAGGGCACGATTGAGAGCTGCGATATCGTCTCGAATTCGCGCGGCTTTCTCATAATCCATCTCACTGGCCGCTTCAGTCATCTGCTTCTCCAGCATTCGAAGATGGCGCACCGGGTCGCTACTTAGAAACGAGATGAACTCCCCTACTAACACTCGATGGTCAGTTGGTGAAATAGATCCGACGCAAGGTGCAGCACACTTCCCGATATGCCCGAGTAGACAAGGTCTCCCAATTTGATTGGCACGTCGAAAGGTGCCGGCACTACACGAACGGATCGGGTAGATCCGCAGGATCGCGTCTAGAGTGTTGCGAATCGCCCAAGCATGCGTATAGGGGCCGAAGTAGCGAACACCCTTGCCTTTGGGTGCTCGCGTCACGAATGCACGTGGGAACTCCTCGTAGACGGTAACGGCTAAATATGGATATGACTTATCGTCGCGGAACCTAATATTGAATTTCGGCTCTTCGCTCTTGATCCAGGTGTACTCCAGTTGCAGCGCTTCGACTTCGTTTGCAACAACGGTCCAGTCAACAGAGCTGGCCGCCTGAACCATCGCCTCTGTCCGGGGATGCAGGCCCTCTTGAAAATAAGACGAGAGCCTGGCACGGAGATTCTTTGCCTTTCCCACGTAGATGACGCGACCTTGCGCATCTTTAAAGCGATAGACCCCTGGCGCTACCGGGATACTCCCAGTCGCAGGACGATAATCACGGGGTGCCATAGCGGGCTACTTAAGGGCTGCGGCTAGGAACTTGCCGGTGTGACTTGTTTTCACCTTGGCGACCGCCTCCGGGGTTCCGGTGGCTACCACAGTGCCCCCACCGCCTCCGCCCTCAGGCCCTAAATCGATGACCCAATCGGCGCTCTTGATCACATCGAGGTTGTGCTCGATGACGATGACGGTGTTCCCGCTGTCAACGAGCCGGGTCAGCACTCCCAGTAGTTTCTTGGTGTCTTCAAAATGCAATCCAGTGGTTGGTTCATCGAGAACATAAATCGTCCGACCCGTTGACCTACGCTGCAATTCGGAGGCAAGTTTGACTCGCTGAGCCTCACCACCGGAGAGGGTCGGTGCCGGTTGCCCCAGCCTGACGTAGCCAAGACCAACGTCGTTGAGTGTTTTCAGATAACGAGAGATAGCAGGAACTGCCTGAAAGAATTCCAGAGCGGTCTCGATAGGCATTTGAAGCACTTCAGAGATCGTCTTGCCTTTGAAGTGAACCTCAAGCGTCTCTCGGTTGTATCTAGCACCGTGACACACCTCGCAAGGAACGTATACGTCAGGAAGAAAATTCATTTCAATTTTGATCGTGCCATCACCACTGCAGGATTCACAACGACCCCCTTTCACATTGAAAGAGAACCTTCCCTGCAAATAGCCGCGAACCTTCGCTTCGGTGGTGTCTGCAAATAACTTGCGGACGTGATCGAAGAGTCCAGTGTAAGTCGCCGGATTGGAACGGGGAGTGCGACCGATCGGAGATTGGTCGACGTGCACCACTTTATCGAGAAGTTCCACACCGGTCACCGTGCGATGTCGCCCCGGAACTTGATGGGACCCATTGAGTTTATTTGCCAAGGCCGTGTAGAGAATGTCGTTGACCAGGGTCGATTTGCCGGATCCACTCACTCCCGTCACGGCAACGAAACAGCCGAGTGGAAAAGCAACATCGATGTTCTGCAGGTTGTTCTCTTTAGCACCCTTGACGACAACCTGTCTTTTGGGATCGATCGGACGCCTAACCAGAGGCATCTCGATCCGGCGGCGCTTCGCCAGATAGTCACCGGTGATCGAATCTGGCGAGGCAAGCAGATCTTCAAGCGTCCCCGATGAAACAACGTGTCCGCCATGCTCACCTGCGCCCGGGCCAATATCGACGATCCAGTCGGCAGTACGAATCGTATCTTCATCGTGTTCTACGACGATCAGAGTATTACCGAGATCGCGCAACCTGGTCAGCGTCTCAATCAAGCGATGATTGTCGCGTTGATGCAACCCGATGCTCGGCTCATCTAGTACATAAAGCACTCCCACTAAGCCCGAACCGATCTGAGTTGCTAATCGAATCCGCTGCGCC